>Ga0126342_10000269_pt1:10000-45000 | contig 49154 bp, 34 predicted proteins | sample Cyp1metagenome_FD_92528 | JGI IMG/M metagenome (GOLD analysis project Ga0126342, IMG submission 92528) | Coral microbial communities from Lord Howe Island, Old Settlement Bay, Australia - Cyphastrea 1 metagenome | ecosystem: Host-associated > Invertebrates > Cnidaria > Coral ...
CCCACGAATCGGACCCGTGGTTCATAATCCTTACAAACCATATATCACTCATATAATCCCATATGGAATATATATATATATACATAGAGAGAGAGAGATACCATATATATATATACCACGTTTTTGTTAACCCATTTCCTACCCTCTGGTTGCCGTAACATAGCTATGGAAAACAACCCATCTATCGATTCTTCAAACATCTTCAAAATGATAATTTTCCATAGATTTTCCATAGTGATGGGACAATTTCCACCCATGCAACTCACCTTTCGCCCCGTGACCGTCGGCTCCGGCAGCCCTTTGCTGCTGCGCCCTTGCGCCAGGCCCTCCATCAGCATTTCCACGATGGCCTTGGCCGAAGCCATGGCCTCCGTCCTGGGACCAAGGGCAGGATGGCGGCCCTTCGAGGGTATGGTGAAACAGTGAAACAGTCCAAGAAAAATGGGATATACATATTACATGGGATAGTGGTTATTAGTCTAGTGATAGTCTATAATGTCATGTCTATAAATGGTTAATAATGGGATGTATATCCCGGATTTGATTTATGGTTAGTAATACTTCACAATGCTGAGAGGCGATTAGTCTAGTGATTAGTGGTAACTATAGTGGTTAACATGTGTTTTTTCCATTTTATCATGCATGACAATGGTTGATATTGGTTAAAATGGCAATGGGGCTGTGAAGGGGTAATAATGGTGATGAATGGCTAAAGATGTGATTATAATGGTGATCCGTGGTTATTAATGGAAGGACCGAAGAATTGAATACAAAATGCACATGTAAACAACAATGTGAAACAATTGGAATCTCTTTTTGGTTGAGTGTTATTTGTCTTATCTCTAATGAATTTCACAGAAATGATCAAGACTGGTGAGCAGCTACTACAGTCCCCGATTTGTATATAGTGCAAGGTGGTGCCCCGGGTACCGCGAACTTGGTGAACAGAAGTCCAGTAACTAGGGGCTTATGAAGGTATATAACTATAGTTGCTATGGTTTATAAACCAACTTAAAACTGGGGAAGCACGTTTGTTGGTTAAATCACGCAACATTCAAGTGTTGGCTGATTGGATCCCGACAGCTTATGAGATGCTTCAGTCATAAAAAAAAATCCACATGGATGTTTTGCCTGGGCAAACATCGGTTAACCACTATGCCAAAAACTAAAGTTTTTTTGCCCTAAGATCATTTCCAGGTCATCACTTTCCATAGCGAGTCGGTTGCAACACGACAGTCCCGCCATGGCGAGCCGGTTGCCGGTCCTTGCCCCTGGCTCACCGTGGATTCCGAGACCCACCTCGAGCGACAAAGGGTGGGGATTCTGGATTTAACATGATTTAAACATCAACAGAAAGGGAAATCCAACAGAAATGGACTATTAAAAATGGGATGTTTTTGGGAAATCACATGGAATCATAGTAGTCCAAAGGCAGAAATGGAAGATTTACAGTAACCTCCAAAAATGGGGATTCAACCAACAACAATGGTGGTAGAATGGTGATATTAAGTGGGAAAATCATGGTGAGCACCGTTCAAAATTTGCAACGTCATTCCATGAATACTGGTTGGTTTAAAGAATTTCGCTCATGGATCATGATTATCCCCAGCATATTGGGCAGTATAACCTTCGATAATCAACCAACAGGGGTTTTGAACACCATTCAACTAACATATGAAATGGCCATTTCGGGATCCTAACATGGAGGTGACTTGTTTTTCTCCATGGTTTCTCAAAGGATTTAAGCCGTACCATGTTCCCATACGTTACCCGCATCAGGCCACGCCTCCATCTTCTTGAGCCCAATGGATTCGGCCTTCAAGCGTCGCACCACCGACATGGACACGCCCAAGCTCACGGAGTCGCGGATGACCTGTTCCTGCCCAAGATTCATGGCAGGTGGGATGTCGGTGTCGGAATCTGAAGGTCATAGTGATCTCGAAATATGTTGAATATATAGACCTAGAGATAGAGGATCATAGAGGTGATCATAGAGGTGATCATAGAGGTGATCATAGAGGTTCATGCTGACGAATGGCTTAAGCTCAAAGAGTTGGGGCACGACCTGTTAATTCTCATCAACATCTGGGCGTATTCATGGCATATTCAAATAGAAATCAAATTGATCAGCAAAAAACACCAGCAACAAATCCTCCCCTGCACGAAATCCGAGCGGCCACTTGAGTTTTGATGTCTGCGAGGCTCTTGCCCTCTTCGGACATAGCGCCTGCTACCTGTCGTCCAGCAATGTCTCACACGTCAAGCCCCAGAGGTGCATGACAATGACCACCCGATCAGAGTATTTGCTAAGAGGCGAAGTGCATCTGTAGCCATAGGCGTATGCAAAGCATTTGCTTTGCATCTTTCAACAGGGTTTCCTACCACTTCCAGCATCGGTACTTTGTTGGTGATGCCCAGATCTTGGTAATAAACAGCCAAGTTTGCATAATAAAATAATAAAACCACCATGTGTGGTTGTGGCAACCATCGCCAAATGATGCCAAATGTTACTCTACGTCTATGTATTGGCTAAGAATGTTGAAGAACGTCACCACATGGATGTCTTTACTCATATCCGATTTATTGACATCACGAACAGTTAAACATATAATATACCAAAAAAAAATGGAAAAATCCATCATCCAGAAATCCATACAGAATCTATATGAAATCCATAGAAAACTCATCAAATTTCGTTCCCTTCGCCGGCGTGAAACACGATGAAACACATCGCCTTGTGCACGAAGAGCGTTCCGCAAATCCCTCGCTCCGCCGAGGTGGCGACATCGTCCTGTAGCGACATCGATGGGGACGTTCACCAGAAATCACCATGGGCAAATGATCAACAGGTTGATACAAAGTGGGGCCCCCAAGATAGCTAAGTTGGTTTATAACTCCAATAATTATGGTTTATGGTACCTATAACTATAGTTAATGGGGTTTATAAACCATCTTATAACTGGGGGGCCCCACCTTGTATGAATGGGTTGGTAACTGATATATATATATATAATGGGTTTCCATGTAGATTTTGTTTATTTCATCTAATTAGAAGTCTATATGTCTATATCAATGGCTTGGTTTAAGGGACCATCTACAGGAAACCATGGTTTTTCCCATCAAAGATAAGGTTTTCCTGTAGATTTTCCCTTGGTATGGAAGTAATATGGAATAATATCTGGTGGGTGGTATACCTACCCCTCTGAAAAATATGAGTTCGTCAGTTGGGAATATTATTTCCAATATATGGAAAAATGAAAAATGTTCCAAACCACCAAACAAATATAATGTCTATATGATGTATGATGAACCAACTGTTGTTCATGGTTAATATGCTCGTTAATATCATCGTTAATATGATCAACAGCGAAACAAAGGCATTATAGTAATTTGAATAATATGAAAGTGAACCTATGATCAACCCTCTTTTGTTTGATGTGAAATGTGACAAATTAGTTTTGGAATTTTGGCATGTGGAATGGGATCAACCGAGTTTCATGATTTGAAATATGATCAACACATATATTCTTATAATGTGAACTATCATCAACACAGTTAAAAATGTGACCTCATAGTTTCATAATTCAATGTGAACCACCACAAAATATAGTTTTATCATGTTCTATGTTCTATATATTATGATCTTTTCTATCTATGTGAATTGTGATCAACACTATTTAACATAGCTCAGACCATATTAAATTCTGTTAATAATATATATATATATATGATCAACAGTTCTAATACTGATCATATTGTCTCAAATTCTCAACTGCTGGGTCAACTTATATCATACATTCATATTATCATATTTGTGAGGATAATCCCAAATATTACATTCATATTATACATTCATATTATCATATCAACTTATATCATACATTCATATTATACATTCAAATACCTGCATTGTTCAAGCTATTTGGATGATCACCAAAAGTACTCGGCTTTTGTCTTCCTTAAAAAGTCCACTGCTGCGCCTTCACGATGACTGTCTCCACTTGCAGACCATAAATCGAACGTGCCTAGCGAAGCGAAGACGCGAAGCTCTGGCTTCGCGTTTGGAAGGTTGACATATTATTGATTATTGTTGTATGTTATATATTATATGTTATACATTATGTGTTATATATTATGAATTTCATACTATAATATATATATATATATTATATTATTATATTATATTATATATGACATTTATTAAATATTGTATATTATATGTTATATATTATATATTCCACATTTCCCAGTCTCATGATGAGATTGGGTAATGTTCCCAGGTGCACCGCATCAAGTTCAAACCAACAAGATCCAGCACTGAACTTAAATTCAACTCCGCTGACAGTGATGGTTGATCCTCCTAAACGGAATTGCGAAAATGTTGACCTTTTTTGGATCTCGATTCATGATTTCAAGTCGCTTGTAACCAAACATTTCCCAAGTATTCCGAAAACCGAAGAAAGAAAAACGTTGCAGATCTGACTGGACCCGATTTCTAATATTTTCTCTATGCTTCAGCCATAGTCCTCACATCTGGCCCCAGGGTGTCGACCTTTTGTGCGGCCAAGGTGAAGTTCAGACGATCACCAGTGTAGTTCCTCACATCCGTCACCGAAACGAAGTTCTGGACATGACACATCCGTCCTGTAACCATTTTTTTTGGGGAAGTCTTCACCGGAAACTTTCTGACGATTTTTCAACAACCAATTCCTAAGAAACATTTGTATGTATATAATACACACACACATATATATATATAAATATAATTATATATATACATGGCAAATTTGATATGGCAACCACACGCAGCTAAATGCACCATACATGGATCCCTGGACATGTGCCAGGAATCTTGATGACCAGCAAGCAGCCCTTGGGGCCAGTCACTTGAACCTCAGCCCCCGTCTGCCCCGCTGGAAAGGGCCAACCCCTGCACTTTTCCCTTGAAAGACTGACTGATGCTGGGATAATCTATATTCAACAGAATTCAATAAGAAAAATCAAAGTAATTGAATGTACTTCACCAAACTGAAATAAGGATTTCAATAGATTCAATAAACATCAATAAACTGCATTTTTGGGATGCATTTCCAGCTTGAAGACTCACGAAACAAACTTGGCTTCTCAAAACTCAGGGGAAACTTGGGGATATGCGTTCCTGTGAAGTGCCTGCAAATGGTGGCATCTTGCCAGCTTGACAAACATCAATCAAAGTTGGTGAACAAGAACATCAAAACATATCAAAACAGGCATGACATCAACTTATTGCGTTCAAGTACTGCATGAAACATATTCAAATCATATCCAATTGTGAGGATGACGCTTTTCTACTTTAGAACGTATTTCCAATATACAAGGGATAATCAGAAACACCGTTGTTTAAACACGCAGTATCTATGTTGAGAGGTGCGGAAGTAAGTTGTCCCAGGAAAACATCCTTGTTGTTAGGATGTTAAGATATTAATAGACAAGTCATATTTCAAGTCAACAAAAACATAATATTCAAACGAACACAAGCAACGGCAACAGAACAACACAACTACAGAGTCCACATGCAAGCTGTCCAAAGACACATTGGGTCTTCCAATTCAACATGTTGTTTTGCACCAAACAGAAAACAATCATCCAAATTATGGATCATCTGTCATCTCAAATCTCAGATCATCAAGCCAGGATGATTCCGCCGATTCGCCAGTGATGTCGCTGTAAAAAAATCCCCAAGTTTGGCTTCGTCTGAACAAAGGGGATACACCGACCTCCAATTGCCAAACGTGTCTGATGATTGTCCAATGATTGGATTTAGGCAGTGTCAACCCTAGATTAATAAACCCCTGGGCTGTTTAACGGGGAAAGTATCAAATGTTAATAAATATGTTAACTGTATGTTATTACTTTTGGGGCAAGTCCGAATTAATATGCAATATAATTGACCAATAGCATGTTTACAGTATATATGTTTATATCCAATAGGAATTAATAAGTTTACCCGGTATTTTAACAAAGCTATGAACAATCATCATGTCTAATAGTTACATTGAACCTCTAAAACTGACATGTTTTATATGTTTTCCATAGTGATGTTCGTTTACTGGAGGGTATCTTGCGTTTCTCACTCCAGGGTTGACATGAAAACCGCGACCGCCGAGTGACAATGGCTGCCAGCACTGCATCAATGGATGGCGAGGCAAAGGTCTCACCGCTGATGGCAGCCGTCAGAAGTCCTGGAACTCAGCCGTCACATGGAGATTTCTTAGAGACCAACTGGTGCAAATAAATGACTTCAAACAATTGGATTTCAAGAAATGACTAAATGGCTTACCCTCTGGTTCTTCACATAGCTAAATGGAAGCCATGGTCAATAGAAATAGATGATTCCATGATGATTTACCCTCTGGTAATTTAACATAGCTATTGAAAATACCCCATTTATAGTTGATTTACCCATTGAAAATTGTGATTTTCCATAGTTGCGTTAGTTTACCATTACTAGAGGGTACCTATATTTCCCCATTAAAAAAAAATGTCAATTTTCCACTTCGCAAACCATTCAAGAACCAGGTCGGGTACCCAGGGTTTCGTGCATTTTTTCGGAGTTATTTCAGGAAAATGGACCTCCAATGGAAAAAAACATAGTGTTACAGGCCCATATTTAACCATATCATCCTCGAAAAAGCGCAAATAAATGCGCATTTCACGGATTTATGTTATTTTTCTCCAAATGAGCGTAATTGATCGTAATTGCACCACTTTTGGCATTTTTGCACTGTGTGCATTTTCAAGCCAAAAAATCATGAGCATATTGTCCCGGGAAATAAGCGTAAATAAGCGGGAAAAAAACGTAAATACCCATCAAAATTCATGTGCATTTTCTAGTTCAAGTGAGAGTGAACAGTCAGAAAGAGCGTAAATCCAAGCAAAACTTATTATGAGCAGAAAAAAACATGCTAATTGAAGATCCAGGCATACATATAATTATAAATATATATATATATATTAATCTATATATTCTATTATTTCACCAATCTGGATACCCTGAAATAAGGATAAAAAAGGCTATTTTGGGATAGTTTACCTAATCCGAACCATCATTCCAGTGAGGTCTGAGGTCGCAGTATAAAATCTACCCTGACAAATGTATATATATATATATATTTATGTACATCATGTGTATACATATATATATATATATATAATTATATATATATATGCATATGTATTTTGTCCATATATATATATACATAATTATCTGATATTATCTGTATATATACTGTATACATTTGTCTTGGCTCCATAAACATCACCATTTTTGCTGGCCTCACCAAAAGCAATTTCAGCCAGCTCCCCAGGCCTTGTCCCACAAAGCCACCGTGCATGGGCTCATGACCAGCTCCCCCACCCGAAATCAGGGCCACCTTCAAAAGACATGGGCTGATCTAAGAATCTAAGGGGAAATTCTGCAGGAAACCATGTTTCTTTACCGGTCATTTTAGCCTCCAATATGAGGGCAAAAACAGTACTACTGTTCCCTCCAAAAGGGGTTGGTTGGCCGCTGAGGTGATAATATCTTTTCCGTGAACAAATGTAGGTTCTTCAATATACAAACACCATGTAAACACGCTGTAAAACACCACAACATATCACAAAATGGAGATGATATGTTGTGATATGTTGTGATAGGTTGTGATATATCCAATAACATTGGGGGAATAAAGGGATAAGGGGATAGACCAGAACAAGATAGAACAAGGAGATCTATCACTGAAAAAAATGGGATGAAAATGGATGAAACCACCAACCAACTAAGAGTTAGAACAACCACACAAAAAGAAGTGCAGCAAGGCAACAAAACAAGGCAACAAAACAACCATGAATCCATGTAACTCATGACTCACATCTTTTCCATAGCTCGTCATGGGCTCTGCAGACAGAATTACACGCAATTAAGGCAAACAAGAACTTATCCCCACCCAACAAATCCAACTACCATAACTTCCCCGTTCCAGCTACCCCTTTCGGTGCGACCTTGTCCTTGCTCCAATCTGTGCGATAGACCACCTTAATGTCGGGATAACCGTCCAACCGAGCCAAGTTTTCCGTGGACCAAATGAGACCGTCCACAGAATCCTGCGCGAGCGGCGGGGAAGTCCCCGAACTTTGGTATATGGGAACATCATCTATAAATGAAGGGTTTTCAGTGGTAAAATCATGTAAAATCCCTCTAATTTGGTATTTCAATGGGTATGTTCTAGCCTAAAGCCATGTTGGAGTACCAAATGGGATCAAACATGGCACCTTTCATGGATTATCGGAGGGTGGAGAATGGAAAACCCCCAAAACAACCCCTAACCTACCAAACTTGGCAGCAACTTCACAAAAATGTGCTTGACTTCACTGTCACAACGCGTCATCTTTCAAATTGAACTCGTCGGATTGTGTTCAAGGAAATTCTACGGAAACCGTGAATGCAAACATCAATTTTATTCAAATCTAAGACAGTCCTGCAAGTTTTCTGGAACGAACCAAACCTGGACAAATCGGTGGAGGCCCTTGGGACATGTTGATCCAAAATGGTCGTCCTTCAGCACCCACTGGCGCCGCCATCAGCCTGTCCTGAACAATGCTGCCCTCGTCATTGATGAATCTCTTTGGATTTGCAGGACCTGCAACCTGCAGAAAACGGAAGCACTGGCTGTGTATCTGAGTATGACTGCAAGTTTGAATACTTGTCACCGGGTCGTCCTAGCTGCACAATGAACACACTTCAGAATGGGGCTCATTCGAGCTCATGGGTTGTGTTTTCTTCAGTGGCTGATGTCAGAGGATATGCACCGGACCCGCTTGTCCCTATATGCCAGGCCCGAGGGCAAACGTCTCAACGTCTCAAACCTTTGCCTTGGTTTTTGCTTTTGCCTTGGCTTTCGCCTGATCAAACAAACCCAGCAGCACAAAGTCCCCATCTCTGTGGAAAGTTTATTAAAAAAGACCCACCTGGTCGGATTTCCCTTCTGTTTTACCCTGCAGTATGTAATGTTATGTAATGTTATGTAATGTTATGTAATGTTATGTAATGTTATGTAATGTTATGTATTGTTATGTAATGTTATGTAATGTTAAGTAATCTTATGTAATGTGATGTAATGTTATGTAATGTTATGTATGTATGTGTATGTATGTGTATGTATGTACGTATGTATGTACGTATGTATGTACGTATGTATGTACGTATGTACGTATGTATGTACGTATGTATGTACGTACGTATGTACGTACGTATGTACGTACCTATGTACGTATGTATGTACGTATGTATGTACGTCTGTATGTACGTATGTATGTATGTACGTATGTGTATGCATGTGTTTGTATGTATGTATGTATGTATGGATGGATGGATGGATGGATGGATGGATGGATGGATGTATGGATGTATGGACCATATATGGATGTATGGATGTATGGATGTATGGATGTATGGATGTATGTACGTATGTATGTATGTATGTATGCATGCATGTATGTATGTGTGTATGTGTATATATATATATTCACTCCCAAAAACGATAATTCAAAAAGTAAAGTCCCATTGAACTAGTGAAAAACTATGCTATCTTTTTGGCGGTTACTATATTTATTTAAACATGGAATATATATATATATATTGTATATTGTAGTCTACATCATCTCCACGGATACTTACAACGCCATTGGTGGAGCGTCCTCTCACCCGGGCGCCTTCCCTTTGGCTTTGGGCTCCGGTGTAGCCTTGCAGGCACACCAGCCCAGGACATCCATTGCTAGGCCGGGAAAAGAGTCCATCAATATCAAACTATATGGGGATTAGATCAATTTATATCAGTGGGATAACTATATTATATCAATATCAATCCTAGACTGGGGATAACTATATTGACAATTACTATATGATACTATATGGGGATTAGTGAAGCAATCATATGCTGAATTACTAACGTTGATTATATCAAATACATGGACAACAACTAAAGCAATGTCATAAACTAAGCATATTTTGATGGTTGGAGTCCCACCCAATTATTTTGGATATTTTTGGGATGGTGAATTCAGTGAATTCTATTGATATTGCTTTACCAACGTTACGGATGTTTTTATTCACAGTAAAATCATGATTTGGGATGCCACGATTCTTAGATCTTGGGGCGTTAGGAAAAAGTTGCCGCAACAGGAACTGCTGCCGACGGTATCTGCAAGGGCCTTAGCCTTGGCCTTCGGCTTTTCCTTCGGCTTCGCCTTGCTTTTGGCTTCTGGTGCTGCCTGCAAAGGTCTCGAGTCAAAATGGCTAGTAAGTGATTTAGAATGATTTGGAACTGGGGATTGTTTCCTGATCATTGCAATATATCTGCATCATCATGGGATATGTGATAGAGATACCATATGATACCATACTATATGACTTAACAATTTTGCTGAGGCTAACTAATGCTGATTGTGGTCGCATTGAGTTTTCACTTGTCATCACTTATCCATTTGTTGGATTGTTTTCAATGCGTTCTTTGCTATGTTTTGTGTATGTGTTCTGCAGTTCCAGTCTGACCATGGCATGCCATTGCGTCACCATGGCGACCCGCCTTTGCTGCCCTCGGTGCCTGGAGACTCGCCAGGTGAGATACCCAGGGACGGGACGGATCTTGAAGACCCTGGTTCAAAGAACTTGGGCACTGTCAGTGTGCATCTCCCACGCATTTATACTCAAAATATATATATATATATATATACATATAGTATAATATATATATACATATTCATTCATGGGAATAACACGCAAGAAACAAACATGACCAAACTGCCGACCGGTCGGCAGATTCAAACACAATGTGGGTGACAGGGATGCACAGTGGTTCAAAAACCACGGTGACTCATGGGGGAATAAGCAACACGTTCTCGGACGCCGTGGTGCATGTTTTTTTTTTCCCCCAGTAAGCCAGCGTAAAAAAGGACATACCCTCCAGTAAATTAACATAGACCCTGGCAGACAGGGGTTGGACGACTAGTTTCCACTATAAATTTGTGATTTTCAGGGTCTATGTTAATTTACCAGAGGGTACTGTACTGTTACTAAGAAGAAATCCAGTTTTGCTGGAAACATCACCATTTTGAAAAAAACTTGGTTGGCTCAATCCGGGCTTTTGCTCATGAACTCTGAGCAATCCTGGCCAATTGGGAGCTTAGTAGCCATCACAAACGGACAATTCTCCAATAAACAGATCCATGTGGCCCTTTCAACGTTATAAGTTATAAATGAAATTATAAATCCTATAACTATGATTATTTATCATGAAATAAGCCCATTGAAAATCACAAATCATTTAAAATTGTTGATCCATAAGTGTGTGCCGGTGAACCCCAACAAAACCACACACCGTCCACCAAACGTCTCAGTCACCTTGGCGGCCGGTACACGCTTGGCCGTCTTGGCAGGCAACATCTCGTGGTCCTCGCCGCTTAAATGGGGCCTGCTTTGGATTAGGTGTCAGTATATCTAATGTACCCTCTGGTAATCTGGCAAAACTATTAAAAATTGCCATTAATTAGTTGATTTACCTGTTAGACATCGTGATTTTCCATCGCTATGATATTAGTTTACCAGATTCTACCATTTTTGGGGCCCAAAATTTTGGGGGTTGCGGGGTTGCACACCGCATCCCAGGGTCCCAGTAGGCGTTGATCACCTCAGGTTTATATCTCCTCGGAACGTTGCCCGGCGCCAACATGATCATCCTACAGCATGGGGCCCCCGAGTGATGTGAATGTTGGTTTATAACCCCCATTAACCCTTAGTTATATCATGTTATATCTACCATTTTTACCATAGAATTCAGCCACTGAAATAAGGTTAAATAAGGCAACTGAACTTCTGAACGCGGCAACCAACGGGGGCCCCATCCTGGCTGAACATGTGATTTGAAAAGCACCAGCCAGAAGAACACGCAAAACAATAACACACGGTCGAGTTCTACTCAAACACGGTCGAGTGGACGCATGGTGATCATCATGGCCCGGACTGTGTGACAACTCCATGTGGCTGGATGGTGACAATTGGGTACCCTAAGACCTGGATGGTCCATATTAAGGACACGAACTTGTGATGATTACAATAGCCTCCACTCACCAATAGATGCCCATTCCGCAGCTGGGTTTCACAATGAAAAATATTGTCAGTTCCAAACATACGAGATGTCCTGAAATGGATCAATTCAATGACTCTAACAAGTTCAACCCCCCCCAAAAAATGGGGCATCAAAATCGTGAGTGATATCTCATCATAGGGCACCACAACTGATGACAAGTCCACGTCTCATTGCAGAAGTGATTGATAAAATTGATAAAATGCAGGAATATCTAATCCATTTTGCCAGAGGGCAAATTTCCCTTAAGCCTAAAACCATTCATATCCCATTAGATCCCATGATTATCCCGATGTTTCCCCATCTTATTGGTAACAAAAATTGAGGTTTTATCCACATCTCCCAATTTTGTCCACTAGTCCCGTTACTTCACCATTATATCCCGTGATATGGAGGCTTCCTGAAATAGGGGTACCCCTAAATCATCCATTTATAGATGGATTTTCCATTAAAAACCATCCATATCATCCCATCATATCTCCCAAGTCTCAGAGATCTGTAGTAAGTGAAGGCCTCGTCGTACGTGTACATGGCTCCATCTGAAGGATCCCGGCGCCGCTCTGGCGCCATCTGAAAAACCCACCACCGCGACAAGCCGCGGCCGGGGCACGGGGGAGTCCGAAAACAGCTCCCAGGTGGAAGGTTCAACCAGGTTAGAATTGAACCCACATATGGCCATGTGCGGCAAATTCGCTGAGATTGAGTTTGGCAGTGGCCATTTCTCCGTGGATCATGCAGTCGACCGCGTAGCCTGGCATTAGAACATGCGAGGATCAAAATTGTTTTCGTAAACTTAATAAACTCCCGGAGCCGTTAAACATCATTTGACAATTTTTGTAAGGTTATCCCACCAATGTAGGATTTGACCATCATTGACCATCATTATCCCACCATCTGTGTAGGAGTATCCCACTATCTGTTGTTTTTTTGCTTCAGAAATCGATGTTTTTTTCTGCGCCCTCTGCAGCGGCATGTAGGGCAGCAGCTGCGGCTTCGCGCACGAAGGGTTCTGGATCATCCTCAGAACACCCTAGAAAGGTGGCAAACCCAATGGATATGTGTATATATATATATAATTTATGTAGTATGTGAGTATGCAAGTATGCATGTATGTATGTATGTATGTATGCATGTATGTATGTAAGTCTGTAAGGCTGTAAGTTTTTAAGTCTGTAAGTCTGTAAGTCTGTAAGTCTGTTTGTCTGTAAGTCTGTCTGTAAGTTTGTCTGTAAGTCTGTCTGTAAGTCTGTCTGTAAGTCTGTCTGTAAGTCTGTCTGTCTGTCAGTCAGTCAGTCTGTCTGTCTGTCTGTAAGTCTGTCTGTAAGTCTGTCTGTAAGTCTGTCTGTAAGTCTGTCTGTAAGTCTGTCTGTAATTCTGTCTGTAAGTCTGTCTGTCTGTCTGTCAGTCAGTCAGTCAGTCTGTCTGTCTGTCTGTGTGTGTATGTATGTAATGTAATGTAATGTAATGTAATGTAATGTAATGTAATGTATGTATGTATGTAAGTCTGTAAGTCTGTAAGTCTTTAAGTCTGTAAGTCTGTAAGTCTGTCTGTCTGTCTGTCTGTCTGTCTGTCTGTCTGTAAGTCTGTCTGTAAGTCTGTCTGTAAGTCTGTCTGTAAGTCTGTCTGTAAGTCTGTCTGTAAGTCTGTCTGTCTGTAAGTCTGTCTGAAAGTCTGTCTGTAAGTCTGTCTGTAAGTCTGTCTGTAAGTCTGTCTGTCAGTCAGTCAGTCAGTCTGTCTGTCTGTAAGTCTGTCTGTAAGTCTGTCTGTAAGTCTGTCTGTAAGTCTGTCTGTAATTCTGTCTGTAAGTCTGTCTGTCTGTCTGTCTGTGTGTGTATGTATATAATGTAATGTAATGTAATGTAATGTAATGAAATGTAATGTAATGTAATGAAATGTAATGTAATGTAATGTATGTATGTATGTTGGTCAATTGCCCATCCATGTGCTAACCTTAGGGCCTCCGGCCTGGCTCTTGATGGTGACAATCGACATGTACCGTTGGACAACTGTCGTTTATATTGGTTTACATCTACTAGCCACAGGTAATCAAACATGGCAGAGCGAGAATTCAAAAATCACTGCGGACATCGGACATCAATGGACATCAATGGACATCAATGCATATCCCAGAGGATCCATGTATGGAATATTTACCTACATTGACCCCTAAAGTAATTTAAAATAATCCCAATGTAGGTAAATATTCCATACATGGATCCTTAGGGTATGCTCCAGTAAACCATATATTCAACTCATATGCTCCAGTCGTGGCCCCAAGGATCTAATGCCGATGCCAGTGCTGGCCGCGCAAGCTCCAAGAGCTCATCCGCACCTGGAATGGGAGGTCATGGGGGTTACTGTCTGGAATGGACAATTGTAATTAATCAACTTTATTTTATGGCAAAACGGCAGAACAAAATAATACATATATATATATTCTTGAATATATTAATATATACTATATATATATTTACTATTATATAGAGATAGGAAAGCCCCGAACTAAATAGGCATCTTAAATAGTAGAGCAAACATAGGTCCCATGCCTGCTGGATTCAACATGATTCAACCCAGCGATGGAAAATGTGAAGATTGAAATCACCACAAAGCCAATGACTAATACTATGAAAATACGCCCAAACATCACTTTTCTACAGTATGTGTTCATATTTTTTCCCGACCAACGACCCAAGATAGTGGGGACAGCTCCATCTTTGCAACTAATTCACAGAGTCCCTATGCATGGAACTTTCCAAAAAATCAGTTGCTTGTATCGTTGAGATCTGGAACGAAAAAGCCTATGAGATCCCATGACCCATGCTTGCGCGATTGTTTTTAGCACATTTCAAATGGCCACGTACCGAATGGCTGGCTTACTGGTAGCATCATTTGGGACAATATAAATGAATCTAAAACAATACAATGTAACAATATATATATAATATAATTGATCTAAATGCATATGCGTTTGACCCCAAACATGGCCAACAGATCTATGGTTTTCCGCTACTTTCATTCATGGCACTCATGTGTGTGTGCATCACAGCTGGTATGTGATTCACAACCAGGACTATATATAGGCCATAATCAATACGATGAAGAGCATAATGGGTACGTCTGAACATGCACGCATACACATCCCCAAAAGAACACTTGTACCCTCTGGTAAACTAACATAACTATGGAAAATCACAATTTTCAATAAAAAATCCACTATAAATGGTCATTTTCAATAGCTATGTTAAATTACCAGAGGGTAATTGATGGGCAAACCGCTGATAGCTGCACTATTTTGGCCAAATCCCAATCCACCATGTGGCAAACTTGCTTTTTTAGAAATCTGCAACACATATTAAAATATATTAAAAGTCAAATCCTACAAAGTCCTACAGCAAAATTAGATAAAACTATGGTTAATTCCCTGCCAGAGTTTTGACACCGTTCAATCATGTTCATCTATTGCCAATTGATATCTATATATAAAATTGATTCTTAGAGATTTGTTGGTGATCTATGATGATCTATGCTTTGAAAAATGTTTTCGACACCTATACAAGCTAATGTGGTAGACCCAATACCAAGCTATCCAAATATCCACAATGTCTGTGGGTCATTTGAAGTCATCTCAAATAGAGGGTACACTCAATTGAAAAAACCAAAACAACTCTGGGGATGGTTGGTTGTGTATGGGATAATAGTTCATTATTCTGGAACAATTAGTTAACTTTGGGAGGATATCCCACAATATCCCACAATATCCCATTATTCTCCACTATGATCCGAAAAATCCATCCATATTCTCCGAAAAAAATGCCATACTATATCCCATTATGGCATTGCTTTTCCAGTCTTATATCAACTATCGGGTTTATTGGCTATGTCACACCATCTCCCAGTGGTTGGGTATGAAAAGCGACTATATCCCACTATTAACCACTATTATTTTCTTTTAAGCACCATGTATATAACCACTATGAAAACCACTAGTGCCTACTCACCATAGATTTTCCACATGATCCATCCTTATCCCATTTCAAGTCTATAAATAGCCCATAAAATCCCATAAATATCCCATAAATATCCTATAAATATCCCATAAAAAACCTATAAATATCCCACAAAATCCTATAAATAGCCCATAAAATCCCATAAATATCCCATAAATATCCCATAAAATCCCATAAATATCCCATAAATATCCCATAAAATCCCATAAATATCCCATAAAAAAACCTATAAATATCCCATAAAATCCTATAAATAGCCCATAAAATCCCATAAATATCCCATAAAATCCTATAAATATCCCAGAAAATCTCCATTCTAATCCCATTTCAAGTACAACAAGAACCTGGCCTTCCGCGCGCGCCGCGGCCTCGGCGAAAAGGCCCAGAGCCACACACGCCTGGCCCACAATTGGCCCGGAAAGGGTTGGAATTTTCCACTGATTCACTGGATTGGTTTAAGGGAAAATCTACAGGAAACCATGGTTTTTACCATCAAATATAGGGCTTTCCTGCAAATTATGACCAAAATCATCCAATTCTATGACTGATCTTTTGGATTGAAATAATCAATGGGAATTCCAGGATCCTTAAGGATCCTAAAATGCTAGGTACCTCCAATTTTTAAAGGTTCCTGGAATGGCCATTGAAACAATGATGATATTGAAACCCGAGGTCCAACTGGAGGTGAAACAACATGGACAATTTGGTGATATAATATGATATTTGGTGATATTTGGATCCAATTAATGATGAAATTTAGGTTTGAAACTGTTGTGTTCCAGTTTTTCTCACTATGAGGATATTTGATTATATGGGGATGGGTCAAAACGTATTGTTACCATATTGAGGGAATAAACATCAATTTACCACTTATTTTAGGGTACTTTTTGGCCATATTTGGATTTAAAGAACCATTGACAACTCAACAAACCATGATGAAACACAAATAAGAAAACCTGAACATTTGATGAACGAATCCAGGTAAATCATTGAAACATCATTGAACATTTGAAAAGCAGTTGAGAATCGTTGGATATCTTTTGGATTTTTGGGTTCCAACATTGAAAATCACCATAAATGATGGTCAAATATATAAGAGTCAAATATTATCTTCGGTAAACATGGTTTTTGTTCATATCTTGTGGTTGGAAAATATTGAAAAATCATTGCACATCATTGAGTGTTAGGAAAAAAGTGAGAAATTGCAATCCTTTATCATCATCGACTAGCTTTCTTAATGGAGTAATGGTATCATTATCAACCATTGGAGAAACAAAACATTGAGCCATTGAGCATCATAAATCATAGTATATGTGGATCGTCTTGGAACGTTTGACACATTGAAGCCATCCAGGTCTGATTTTTTCTCACATGCTTCAGCTGGTTGAATCCCAAAGATTCGCAACTTTCTTTAGTAGACCCCTGGCGGTAAAATTATGTATACACTTTTTTGTTGGGGGGATGCTGAGCAAGACCCGGTAATCAAACATGGCAATTGAACATTATCCGTATTTGAGAGATTTTTGCATGGATCGGTTTCTGCCAGCTATAAACCTCAATTTTCCCAGCTACAGACCTCCATTGATCCGGGTTTTTCCACGTTTGATGGTACCACCGGTTGTGTGAAAAAACCCTGCCGTCGAGGCGCGGCTTCTCTCACACTGCCCTCGGGGTCCTGGGTGCCTCGCAAAGGCAGCGAAGGGCCATGGGGAAAAATCTGTCCCATGCAATGTGGGTAAAACAATGCCATTTTTACCACCCATGACTGGGAATGGTAAGCATACCACTTATAAACATGGTGATGACTGGGGCATGGTTTATGATTGCTTTACCCACATTATAACGAATTAAGATCTCCATTGTTGGTTTTACGCGCATCAGCCCATTTTTTAGCGGAAAGCTTAGCATAGCTGTAGAAAATCACAAGATCACAAGTTTGAAATATGTTGAATAGGTCAATCATGGAAATAAATGCTCCAGAGATTCCATGGTAAAGTGTTGGATGGTAAACAAAGGGACTTACCCGGTTTTCCCCATGAAGATCATCAAGCCAAGGTGGGGGCTTAAATTTGCTTGAATGATTCAACCATTTGAATGACAATAACATACAATAACTAAATGACCAGGAAAAAATACAAAATCCCTTAGACAAATGTGACATCAATGACACACACATGGGGAGGTAATCAGCAAAAAAGGTGAATTTAATCAGTGAACGAGGCAAACTGGGAGTGCAACCAAAAAAGATGGGTTGATAGCGACACTGGAGAAGTTTTGAGCATCTAGTTGGGCGAGTTCTGCCAATTCTCATGGGAGCCAATTCAGGAACAAAGACGTAGTCGACTACGACAAGTTCACCGACACACGAACTGCAAGTCATTGACCTTTGGTGGTTTGTGCCTCCTAATGATTGATGGTTTTTCAAGATGATTGGATCCTTTGGGGTCCTTGAAATTCTTCGTGCCCCATTGGCCGATTGGCACTGCGTTATCCTTTCCTGTTTTCAGATGGTGGATGATGATGGTAAATTTCATGGCTTCAGCACCGGTCTCAGGGCATCCAACAATGAAGTGGACCAGCTGGCACTGAGTCTATCAGTTGTTTCTGATCATTGGCTTATGAGATCTTATGAGTCTGTCCGCTGCCATCTCAGGGGTGTTTATCCCATCAAAATGCCAAGGCTGCCAAGGTACAACAATAGGATATCAAACTGCAGGTTTCAATGCCTCCTGCGAGGCCAATGCCACCTGCACATGGGGACAGAAACATGGGCTTTGACAATTCTGACAGACCCCGCAATTCTTTCAACAATTATTCAACAGGCCTTTCAAGAACTTGATTTTTAAGCGTTCCCCCCATTTGATAGATGATTCTCCCATCAAAAACCACACTTTTATAGATGATTTTTCCTATGGGGATGGATCAAGTTACACCATTTCACTGGGGAAATCAGTCCATCCATTACCCAGCTATATGCTATTAATTAAGGTAGCATCCGGGTCAGGTTTTGACGAAAATAGCCATATGCATGGAACAAACATGTCTTTTTAGTTTCAAACCTTAAAACGAGGGCCCAAACGGTCCAACCCCAAAACTGCAGGCAATTTGAAATTGGCAGATTGGCAACTTGCAGCCGGTCAGTTGACACGTGATTGCAAACATAAAAACAACAATTATCTGTATATGGATACACGCGCAAAAACAAAAAACAAAATGGAATGGAACGGAACAAAACACGTGAATTAGATTGCATAATAAATGTATATATATATATGTATACATTACATGGCGTAGTTTGCATTGAAAAGTAACAGCGCTCGCACCTAAGGCTTGGATTGCGCTGGCCCGCAGGTGGCCTTTTTGAGCGCCTGCGAGAGTCGGATCGTTTGTGAAGCGATGTGAATTGCCGGGAAAAAATGGGGAGTTCACTAAGAGAAACCATGATTTTAATGGTGTTTAATGGATTTTAATAGGATTTTAATTGCAGATGTTAGATGTTAATAGATGTTATATCATTTTGGAATATGTTTCTAGGTTTATCATGGGATTGTACGTGCGGATGGGGCTGTAAGCCGACAAACGGAACTGGGGGGCACAAACTTGTAGGTTGATTTCAGGGCCAATGTGTTTAGATGTAAGGCGACCATTGAAAACTCGTTCAAAACACTCCCAATGGAATCACCTTGAACCAGTGGGAAAATAACAGAAAATCCTTCAGCAAATCCTGGACGGATACGAGTTGTTATGTTCAATGGTAACTGGAAACCTGACAGATGAGATGCCGCATGCCTTAAGCAACAGGGACGATCTAAGGTATCTAAGTTTTTTTCAAAACAAGTCTCGTCATTCACCCATGCCCATTGAAATTAGAGTCGCCGTCGCTGTCGCTGATTTGATCCATCTTCAATCCACTGCAGGAAGTCTCTCGTGGTGTTTCTTTTCCTGCTGAATTTAAGGAATGAACCTTCCCAATTAGGTGTCCAAATGAAAATACGGGCAGGAAGCTGATTCAATTTTTCAGGAATGGGCCTTCTAGTGTCAAGGTTCTTATGCTGTCCTTGGGGACGCAGTTCCACCAGTGGGTGGAGTCCCTCGTAGCTTCATCAACGCTGGTCAACATGCCGAAGCACCAAAGATGATGTTTGACACCGCAAAAAATTGTCCCAGAATGATCCTTTTCACCAATTCTATGAAAATCAGGAGGTCCCCAAAATAGTGATAAGTCTATATACTGTTGAAATTGCTACGCCCCCTATTGATAAATCAAGGGTTAACATCATCGTTTCATGGGGTCATGGGGCAGGAACTAGTCTTCCAAAAGTATACCCCCCAACAATAGATTGAACATAAACCCTGATTAATGGTTTGTTGGTGGTTGATACATCCTCAATTATCCATTTTTTTCATTATTTTCGATTGTACACCACCAAATTTGTTTGGTAAGTTTGAATCACCATTTATAAGCATTTGAATTGTCATCCCTACTCCCCCCTCCAAACAGATAGCTGGTCTCGCCTCAAGCTGAAATTTTAGGATTTTTAGGCGTATGTCTTAGATTTCTTGGTTGAATTCTAATCTGACTGATGACAGGTGTACCCTCTGGCAAATTGATCCCCATTTCACCAGTTTTTTTCAGCATTTTGGCGGCCCACCTTCAGCTCCCAGCAATGACAGCAGCTGTGGCACAAACGCCTAAGAGCGCCACATGTGATTGCGGTAGTTTGGAAGGGCAGTGGAAGGTGGTGAAAAATATGTATTATAATTATTTAATGGATGTTAATGGGATTTATTGGAATTTTACATGGAACTTAATGAAAATGGAATTTTAGATGGAATTTATCACGGGGCTTAATGGGATTGTTGATGATTACCAACTGGTAATTCCACATAGCTATTGAAAATCATGGCTGTCATCCATTTTCCATAGCGATGTTGAACTACCATTAAGATATAATGAATCCCATCTCCTGACATTCAATGTTGTAATGATAGCCGTACGGGATGTATTGGGATGCATTGGCATGTGCTAAAAAAAAACATGAACACATATATTTATAGAAATGATGCATTCCATCTGGTAGTTTCACATGGCTATTGACAATCATTGTTATTGGTAAATCATCAGTATGTCATGTTCATGTTCTATAGCTTCAACTACCATAGGCTATGATTAACTCCATCCCCTGGAAACAAATCTGTGACAACAGCAATGCTGATAAGTTTGGGAAACTCACTATTGTTGAACAATAGATGGTGCAAGAACAATCATGGATGTCAATATTGCTAATGACAATAATGATATGTAATACTGATTATAGTAATTAATTAGTATATAATAATGACAGTAACCGTTAACCCCCTTCTCCTGTGGAAATCCAAAAACTAAAATCAGTGAAAAGATACGGACTGGAAACAAACACGAAAATCAGGTTGGCTGGCCGTTTTTCTTTCGCATGGCCGCGGCTTCGCGATGTTTTTTCGTGCCCCCTTCCATTGGAAGGCAGCCTTCACAGGCATTGTGTTTGATGTCCTAAAAAACAGCCATAGTGACAACTATAGGCACAGGCTGGTCAGATCCTGATCCCTTCAGACATCAGGACACTCGTGCCCCAAAAGCCACGAGTTCATGTGCCAAATGTGCCAACACATCAGATGACAATCCCAAGGCGTCCCCGGCAGTGACCTCGTACAACTGACATGACCCAAAAATGGATCCTCGTGGCAGCGTGGCATGACATGAAAAGAAAATGATTCTCCTTGGTCCATGGCCATTCTCTCAGTACCAAGGTCACATGCAGGGAACCTTGAAAGAGACATGCCCTTCGGTATGTCTGTGAGATCCCCCATCGAGATCCATAGGATAAGGGTTTGAATGGCTGGGAGAATTCTCGAACGGAGAGATTTACTAGCCATGTTGGACTACCGGAGGGTACATCAACGAACACCAGCGAGCCAACGCTCAGCAGCGGCTGCATCGTGACTTGGGCGCAGGCAAACAATGTCCTTTTTTAACGAGGCAAAGGCCCCCCTTTGACAATCACACTATGGCCATCCTTAAACCACACTGCCAGGCCATTTTTGCTCATCCTAGAGGCATCTGGGCAGAAAATCCCATCCCCCGGCCCTACCCCAAATCAACGATGCCTTCTGACTCTCAGTACTTCAATGCGGTCCTCAACTGGTGGTTTTCCCAGGGAAAAACCAACACATCAGCACGCACTGTAGAAACACACGAAGAGTACCTATTTAAAAATACGAATGCCTATACATTGTGAGCAATATGCATTAAATATATACAGTGTATACGGTATATATGTATATAATATTTTGATATATTTTGTGTATGTGCATACATTTTAGCATATGTACATGCATACATGTGCATATGATTGTATTTGTGTTTCTTTCTATATAAGTGGTGTCCATGGTGGAGCCATGCTTGCCCAGGATCAAGGTGATGGTGTTGTCGCCCTTCTCCTTTTTCAAGGCATCGATCATCTCCGCACCCAATAAGCGTTTGCCTCGGTAGAAAGGATGGAAGATGGGTTATAAGACGTGATGACTGTGATGACATGTAAAATCAGCTAGGAAATATGAAATATCTATGGTTGCTTGAGATTTTTTGGTGCATGCGTAGATCTGGAATCTCGATCATATCGATCATTGTTGTAGCAAAATGCACCAAAAGTCATCCAAAGTAAATATAGAAAGTATACAAAAGTCATCCAAAGTCTCATGATGTTTGTCCAATTTTCCATGGAATAGTTGAAACTCTTGAAACGTAACAAACAGTAACCAGGAAGCACGGCACTGAATCTAGGAGTTCATGGGCGATCTGGTTCATGGCTGCGACCCACCTGAACAGATACAACTTTATTGACCCCACCCTAGACCACTTGAGGCAATGGCGGTCGACATAGGTTTTTGTTGTTTTTTTTAAGAAGGCACATGAAAGAACAGCGCCCCAATCATCATCTGCCACCGTCCCCAAACACCTGGGGAAATTCGCCATGTTTGGAGATGATTCCCCCAAACATCCTCATTACCCTCTGGTAAACTAACATAGCTATGGAAAATCACCATTTTTAATGGGTAAATCCACTAGAAATGGCAATTTTGAATAGTTATGTTAAATTACCAGAGGGTATTCTCATGGTGAGGTCTGGCAAACTCTGAACAGTCTCTTTGCCCAGGAAGTTGGAATTCCCAGTACCACGCACTAGCTACCCAATGATTGTGACCAACCTCCGAGATATTTTGTGATGGATCAACCCTATCTCTATGGAAGTTCCTAGCCCCAAATCATCATACCCTCTGGTAATTTAACATAGCTATTGAACATGGCCAGTTATAGTGGATTTTCCCATTAAAAATGGTGATTTTCCATAGCTATGTTAGTTTACCAGGGGGTAGATGTGTTGAAACCTATGGTACCTTGGGGATCCCCCACGAAACCATCGCCATAGGCACCATCGAGTTCCACAAAGCGATCGCGCACGGTCACCGCATCGCTGGGATGCTCCTTGTTCCAGTCCGCAATGTGCCCAGATTCTTGCATCCTCAGGACTCAAAACAAAGGCTCTGGAAATAAACTAAAAACACATTATTCTTAATATCTATCTATCTATCTATCGATCTATCAATCTAATCTAATCTAATCTTATCTTATCTTATCTTATCTATCTATCTATCTGTCTATATGGCATAGAAAAACATTTGTATATATATATAATCGAATTATCTATAACACATAATTAGATATACAGTAAGAACAAATGTCCTGGAGTCCTGGAATATGCTTTCTTTCAGAAAATGCTCCACCTGTAGCTGACAAGTAATACAGCTAAGCCATCATTGACGTGCTCAACCAAGGTTTGCTGACAACCATATTCAAATGGACAACGAAAATTCCTCTTAAACAAATAATAAGTATTAGATCTAATTATAAAAAATTGAGACCTTGCAAGGTCTACCCTGACCTTCTGGGGGGGTTATTAATCCGGTGTTGGCATTACATATTATATATATATGTATAAAGGATTATAAAGGTTTCAAGGGGAAACCACGCGTTATTCATTCAGTTCTTCATTGCTGTTCCATATCTGTTTTGGTACACCTGGTCTGTTTCGGAGTTGTTCTTCCGCATCCCAAATGACTTGCCGATCCAAAGCAGAAACTTGATGGTCCTTAATTATCAATGGCCATTTCAGGAACCGATTGATTGGAGGTACCTACCATATATAAGGCCTATGTAAGGGAACATCCCCATAAAATATGGCCAGAAATATGGTACAGTACCTCCATTTTAGGATCCTGAAATTCCCATTGATAATTATAGATCCTCTATATCTGGATAGATTGGACCGTGGATCTTATAGATCCTCTCTTCGTTTCCAATGGCTTCCTCTCTCTATGTTTTTTTCTCTATATCTGCAGCTGTCCTCACCGCAACATGGGGGCGCTGTCCGGCCAAGAATCTCATTGACCACAATACCAAGGCTCTTGTTTTTCCAGTCCAACTTCACACCCAAACCACCTGGTGCCATGTTTCTACCGCTTCAGTTTCAAGTGTTGAACCACATGAATAACAACAAATCTCGGAATCCTAAGAAACGCAAACATTTGGTACAAAAACATCTAAAAACCAACGAACAATTCACTGTCCTGGTCCCAACCCATCTTTCACCGTGGCAACGCCGAAGCGCCGCACCTGTCTTCTTGAAGGCCACTTTCACCTGGCGTGGCCGATTGAGTTTCAGCGTCAGGGTCTCTGGCAGCTTGCCCTTCAACTTCTCGTCCATTCCTGGGCGATGCCGCGATGCCCCAGGATTTTCTGCGACGGATAGAGATTTCACGTAACCAACAAACGGGGGATATGAGGAAAACAAAGGGGAATATCTCATAGGATGTAGCCTCTGAAAAAACTAAGACACATAGCTGTAGGAAATAGATGGCCCATAAAAAGAGTTGATTTATGTATAGGGATTTTCCATAGCTATATGTTAGTTTACCAGACCATGCACCACTAGGTATGTTGGAAAAAAACACATCCCAACCCGGGCTTCAAGGCCTGACTTTTCATGATATAACCAGTGGTACCACATGGTACCCCTCTATTATTAACGGATATTAACTGGATTTTAATGGAATATAATGAAATATATATTGGAATATATTAATCGAACATATTGGAATATAATGGAATATGATAGGGACATCCAGTACTATTATGTATATAATAATCATATTTATTGACCCAGGGTAAACGTTTACATAGATGTGGAAAACCCATGGGAAATCCCTAGAACAATTGCCTACATTCATTGTGGGTTTTCCACATCTATGCAGTAGTAGTGCTACCCTCTGGTGGAGGATTTCTATGGGATTTCTGAAGGGATGCTATGGGAGTTCTATAGTATTCTTATGGGATTTCCATTGGATTCCTATGGGATTTCTATGGTATCTATTGGATTCCTGTGGGATTTCTATTGGATTCCTGTGGGATTTCCAAGGTATTTCCATGATGTTTCTATGGCATTTCTAGAGGATTTGTGTGGGAATCCTTATGGGATTTCTTTGGGGTTCCTATGCTATTCCATGTTATTTCTATGATATTTCTATGGGATTTCTGTCGGATTCCTCTGGGATTTCCATGATATTTCTATGGGATTACTATGGGATGTCAATTGAAAGTAAATTGAAATCAATTGAAAGTAAATTGAAATCAGTTGAAAGTAAATTGAAAGCAATTGAAATCAATTGAAAGTAATTAAATTGAAATCAATTGAAAGCAAACTGAAAGTAAATTGAAATCAATTGCAAGTAAATTGAAATCAATTGAAAATTAATTGAACGCAGTTCAAAGTAAATTGAAAGTAAATTGAAATCAATTCAAAGTAAATTGAAATCAATTCAAAGTAAATTGAAATCAATTGAATCAATTGAAAGTAAATTGAAAAAATGAAATCAATTGAAAGTAAACTGAAAGTAAATTGAAATCAATTGAAAGTAAATTGAAATCAGTTTAAAATTAACTGAACGCAGTTCAAAGTAAATTGAAAGTAAATTGAAATCAATTCAAAGAAAATTGAAATCAATTCAAAGTAAATTGAAACCAATTCAAAGTATATTGACATCAATTCAAAGTAAATTGAAATCAATTGAAAGTAAATTGAAATCAATTCAAAGTAAATTGAAATCAATTCAAAGTAAATTGAAATCAATTCAAAGTAAATTGAAATCAGTTGAAAGTAAATTGAAAGCAATTGAAATCAATTGAAAGTAATTGAAAGTAAATTGAAATCAATTCAAAGTAAATTGAAATCAATTCAAAGTGAATTGAAATCAATTGAAATTGAAAGTAAATTGACATCAATTGATAATCTATCATTTTTTTGATTCCACACTATTGTGTACCCGGTCCCTTGTAATTTCCACACTATTGTGTATCCAAAATTTGTTTGGGGGGGGAGGGGTCCCGCCTGTACTAATCAGTAACCTACATTAAGTATAAAGGAATTTCCATTGCCACGTTTGATTGCCGGAGGGTAAATCCTAAGTCCTGAAGTCAAAAGAAAAGTCCCTTAAATAGATGTCAAATAGCTCTGTTTACCATTTAAGGTTGGTTTAATAATTGGTTTACTATCTTTCAATACCCCAATAACCCATAGAATGAGTTTGCCATGCAGTTTGCTAGGAGAAACCTATTAACCTGATCAATCCCAGGTTGCGACCAGGAGGCCCTTCGCATCCTCAACATCATCAATGGCAACCAAGGCGTCGTAGACTTCAATACCTAGGGATACAAACACCAGCAATGCAGAACTGTCGGAAGCACGAGAAGGCTTGGAAACTCAGAGGTATGATGGTTTCTCCAGCTGTTGGGGGGTTTACGTATGTTTGCACGTCCATGTTAAACAGGGCTTTATTCACTTGGATTTGCACTTTTTTACTGGTAAACAAGAGTTCGGTGTAGACAGAGATACTGTGGATGGAAGAAATCCTGCACCACCTTGCATTGTTGAAACCTTATAAATCATGGGATCTTTACCTTTACCACATATCAACTGGTGCAGGATTGAACAAGGAAATTAAGCTACTGGCAATAGTCTCTTTCTCATGGCCAGCTCATTATTTCCCTGGCGACTCCTCATAATCCATCACATCGGCCATTTCCCAAGCATTTCATGCTACTGAAAATCCATAGATCTCTGGCTATCCCAATGTTAGTGTGAGGATGGGGTAACATGCCATATATACCCCCTGGTAGTTTAACATAGCTATTGAAAATGGCAATGTTTAGTGGATTTAACCATTGAAAATGGTGATTTTCCATAGTTATGTTAGTTTACCAGAGGGTAATAATATTCAAACTGGCTTTGTCAGAAAATTGATGGTAGCATCAAGTTGACTGCACCCTCCAAGTTTATGTACATGTGTCTTTACACACGAAAAATGTCAACATTATATATCGATATATATATATATATATCGTGAGTCTGTCAACATTATTATTCATTTGTATCATTTGTCTATTTATTTATTTATTTACAGACAGCGGTAGTGCATCTATTGACCAAATAGCAAAACAATCCCACCATAAACAATCAACCATGTATCACCCTCCCATCTTCCTGAAACATCCTGAAACCATAGGGTTTTTCAAACCTTTCCCGTAACCCTTCCGTTCCCAGCGGCGCAGGTTGGGGTTCTGCTCATTGAACTTGGCCAGCGCTCCATCGCTGATGGCTGTGATCACCCGTGGCCCGAAGGTGTCAAAGGTCACGCCCAGCGAGACGAAATCATAGCTGGCCACGTTCACCTTGACCGAGCTCGCAGGGAGGTTTACCCTCTGGGTTTTTTGGGAATTTCACGCTGCAAACTATGGAGAAGCAGCCACGCGCAAGATGGAGAAGTACTTAGAGGTAAGAGGTTGTGCATCCGCAAACTATTTAACTATTTGCAACCAACTCAAGAACAGGCAGTGGTGCATCCATATTTTACTGGATTCAATGTGGCTGGAATAGCCATCGAAAATTCCAGACTATAGATCGCATGTTCAGCATCTTCCGACAAATATCCTGGTCAAACTATTGGGGTTTTTCATAGTTTTTCAGCATCCCTGGAAGACTAAGGTGACCCATGTTACTGAGTCACATAATAACTGTTTGACAACAAAAAAAACAAGTTTCTAAAACCAAGTTTCTAAACACTGTTTACAACTGTTTGAAAATAAGAACACATATGCTTAGAACCTGGAAATGTCGATATTATGTCGATTCTATCATTCTATCTACTATATTATATATATATAGAGATTGTATTAAATTATATATTATATGTTTATTAAATTATATCATGACTTATATTATGTCACATTATATTATAATGAACGATGTTATACAATATCATATTGTATAATAAAGCATTACGGCCAGGCGCTGTGTGCTGCACGGAAGGTTCAAATGGTGTTTAAAGATGTTTAAACATTATCCTTCAACATGCTCAAACAACTGCGCAGGGCCAGTGTCTTGAGATTTCCCAGACGACGAACCCTAGACCTTAAAACCCTAAACCATCCTAAACCCTAAAAACACCAAACCCTAAAACCCCAAACCCTAAAACCCTAAACCCTAAAACCTAGGCTCTGAAAACTTTGAACCCTAAACTGGAAAAAAACACTGCGTATACGCAGTATTTTCTGCAATCTCTCCTATCAATTCCTATCATATATTCTACAGCACGACATTCTCAATGTTAATGTCTGGGCAACACACGGCGTCTGTGGGAAACATGATGATATTCTATACTCGATATTGTATTATATTAAATGATATTACAGTATGTTAAATTATATTAAATTATATTATATTATATCAAATTTTATATGCGTATATGTATATATAAATACATCATATATATAATTACTGTATACAGCACTCACATGAACCATCGTTACGCTAAGTAGAGCGGGGTTATTCCATGGTAAGCCCCATCTCTATCCACCTCTCTAAGGTGGACCGCTGGAAATGATGGTGATCCCTCTCCCATCCCAATGTTTTAGTAGGGGATAAACGCACAGATATGTGGAACCATGTAAATTAGGGGGTGTTTAATGTAAATGGGGGGATATGGGGGATAAGATTACTTGTGCAATTTCATTGGCTAGTGTAATTTAATGTTATTTAGATAATATGTCCATAAATTTACTTCGATTTCCCAGGTTTCCCTGTAATGTCAAGGTGATATCTCCTAGTGACATGGTGATATCCCCAAGTAAATAGTAATTTGCTATTTGCTTTATGGCTATTTGCCATCATTTTGTTGGTTAACTTCCCACTTCTGATTCGATTAAATCCTCCATTTCTAGTTTTGGAGTACTATTTTCCATATGTAAATATATATACATATATATATATATATATATTTCCCATCAACATCGCGTAATTGTCAATAGTGTGCTACTTACATCGCCTTAAATCCCTACAGTTATAGCCCTTTACAGTTATAAGTAGGTTCATAATGATCTATAACCTGAGTTATAGGAGTTATATTTCCATTTATAACTGTTAAGGGCCATAACTGTACAGAGGCTAAACATCCCTTAAGTTCGGTCCAAACAAAATCTCCATTTCTCGGGCCTTGAAGACTCCAAACTCAGGTGCTTTCGGCTCCACCTCGGGCACGACGATGGCGGTTTTCAAGGCCGACGTACCTCACGGCTCCCAACGTGCCACGCCCCGCGCCCAGATGCGCGAAGTCAGGGTGGAAACCCCAGGGTAAACCTAGGAAAATGTACATTTATGCTGGGAAACCACCACATCTATGATATCTATGTAAACATTTACAGGCGGGTAACAAGGAAATATGATGAATCAACTGGATATCGTGATGATATTCATAAGTAAAGCCCAATAATGAACAACACACAATGATTTACCAGAAGTGGGTGGGGTTGGAACCACCCCCAAATCATAGGTTTCGAATTAAATTGATCACATAAGGTGGCATAGATGTCCATGTATTTCATAGTTGTTGTTTCAATTGTTCATGGTGATACCATCACATTGATGGGAACAAGATTATATATTTGGCTCCATCTCAATCAACTTCGCTCCCATACTACACAAAAATGCAAGAAACCTTGAATTTACCCACAACATATCACAAACATACTGCAACAAACATAGCTTCTCGAGAAAAAAACAAGTCACAAGTCCAACAATCCCTTGTCCTTGTTACAAAAACTGCCCAGAATAAAAACGACAGTGCCCCAGATTATTTGTTTTGGGGAATGTCAGATTGGTTAATTTGACTTTTAATTGAACCCCTTTAGAAAACAATTTAAAATCAAGGTTCATTTGAAGATTCTACTCCCTTAATAACCCTGGGGTGTTTTTTATTCGGGTCCGATTGCTAAAATCGAAAAATTTAGTGTTTGTTAATTGATAATTGAGGGTTTTATATCTAACATTAGGTGCCAGTTTCTCCCCCGAATGTTAAATACCCCCTCATAATTAATAAGAACTACCCCTAGGTTTTTTTATTTTGGGGGGAGGGGGAGGGGACATCTAATATTAGGGTTAGGGGATTATTTACAGCACCCTCCCATATTTACCCTGAAACCTATATGGAATACACCCATTTCCTCCGTATCGCTGCGGTGAGTGTCTGAATTGAATCTCCTTCTCGTCTCCTTCGGCGGCACAGCAGCAAGCGTACATGGCTGGACCTCCGCTCAGGGCAAGCACTTTTTTGGGATCATCATCCCACTTTCAAGACATTTTCTTGGGAAAACTATGAATTTTGTTTGGAAACACTGATTTTCACTGGGTTTTGTTGCGATTTCTCTTATTAACTAATGTGGTTTAAGCATCTGAAGTCACCAGAAATGCGACATCCTTATATCACAATGCATGCGGATACCTAGACACAAGCACATATCATAAGTAGCCATCAAAATAAACTATACGGAAAATCAGATAACAAATCACATACACCATAGATATGGACACACACTCAATTCCAATGTATTATTATCATGGTATGGGCAAACCAATCTTGTCAGCTGGGGTCTCGGTCTCTCTCTCTCTCTCTCTCTCTCTTAAAAGGCCAAGGTCACAAGAACCAGCAATCATTTCTTTTTGGAATGTGACACCCAAAATATTGATACAATATATATATATATATATATAATACTCGTATATGTATATAATTGGTTATTTAGCTCATGTGCACATTTTTTAAACAGAAATAAAATACAATATAGCATAAAACATACTAAAATATAATATAATTAAATACAACATAATACAAAAAGAATATAATTATACTATGATTTAGTTAAACATAGTGCAATGCAATATACACATACTGTTATATAAATTAGTTAGATATTATAAAATACAATATACGTAGTATAAACATATTCCAACATAATTCAATTTACTTTGATAAAATCACATAATATAACATAATACAAAACAACCATATAACATTAATTATGCAATAAATTTTATATTGATACGACATAGTGATAAAATATTCTTATAGATCATATATGTATATATATATATATTGAATTATTCAAACAATGATCGACATTTAAGAGCTTCGCAACCAGCCAGTCAACCCTTTCATCGTCTCGTTGCAAAACCGAGGCGCAAAAGGTGAGCGATAAAGGCCGTGGCCGCGGTTGAGCAATAGAATGGCTGGTGTCTGAGCACCAAAATGTCATGCCAGGGTGAAAAAAAAAAAGGCAATTTTGCCTGTTGCTGCCTATGTCCATGAAACACGGGGAATTAAGTACTCCCCAATTTTTGAAAATAGGGAATGAACAGGAAATAACCACTAAGCATAGTGGTAAAATGTATCGTGTTTTAGGCATTTGAAATCACCGAACATGGAGGCTGAGCCACCACAAATGTGGATGAACCAACAAAAAAAACATGGGGAATTGCATTGCAGCAGCACCGGCAATCTAGCCTGGCAAATGACAATCCAGACAATCCATATCTTTAAATTGAGGATTATGGAAACTTATACAGTACATCTAGCAAATTGAAAAGCCCATGGGTATCCCTGACCGTGGTCTCTTCGTTTCCTTCATGTCGCTTCGAATACATGGGTTACATGTCCCACACAACTCGCTGGTTTCATGTGGATTGAAGGGAAAATGACGGGGGTTCACCCCATTCATTGGATTTACTTTCCATGGATTCCTGTAGATGTCCCCTTCAACCAATCCCCATGTGCTAAAAATTGACCGGGCATAGCAAAACCACCGTTTACCCCAAAACATCACCGAAAAATGGGTACAGTAAATACCATACATGGAGCATATGGGATTGATTATTGACTAGTTTTTTTTTTAAAAAAAACACACACACATATTAAATCCAAAAAAACATCACTCTATATAGGTATATTGTTATGATCATTTATAGTTATCACAATATGTAACAACTATAATCATTGAATCCAAACACATTTTTTCCAGGGTCCGCGGTTATTAAAAAAAAAAAAAACGACCGGGTTCACCTGAAAGAAGCCGGCCGGTTCCCTGCGTGTAAAGGGTATCTATCTTTAATGGGTCTCTCATGGGACAATCATGGGATAGGAATGTGAATAAGAATATCTTCCTATGCTGATTATCATGGGATAATCATGGGATAATCATATGATGAGACAAAAACCTGTGAAGTCTGTGAAGATTATAGGCGGATATCTTCCTATGCTGCTTCCATCTTGGGACAATCACCCTCAAATCAAATGGCTGATGTAAGTCGCGTTGTCACTTGCAATTGAGTCAGAGTCGCTTAAACATTGTTGCCGTTGTCCCATTGTTTGATTCATCTATCCACATCTTTGCCGATTTATATTACCTATCTGTGGACTTTTACCACCTTTTACCACTTATCTCACATTTCCACCCTTCCATCCCAATCCTTCTGGGTAGATTATGGCAAGTTCATCTAAAACACACCATTTACATCACTTGCCAACCACTTACTAAATCCCCGCCTGGTCTGGCAAAAAAATGAGATCATGAAGGATGGTTACTGTACTAAATTGTGGTTTGCAAAAATATGATGCCCATTGGTTAATGGTTGTTTTTTTTAATGATTACATCCGTTGAACGAATCCGTACGGTATACTATTTCGCACGGATTTGATGGTTAATATTTGTGTTGTTTCATTTGCCCTATTACTACTAAGACGGACATTCGGGGGGATATATCATATGTTTCAAACAAACCTTTATCGGTTGCAAATCTACATCATTTCCCACTGCGTAGCCACCATATCCCATTTATAGCACATTTGTGACAACCTGTTGGTTGTTTGGTGATGGTATGCTGGCTTATATGTATATATGTATATATGTATATAATTGAAATCGATTTATCCCATTAAAAATGCATTATTGAATCTAAAATCTATCAGATTATATATATATATATATATTGGAGTTTGTTGAAATGGGGGATCATCAAAACCATGTTTCAATACTAGAATGGTCTAATTTGGCCAATTTTGGGACTAAGACTACTATTATGTCCATTCTAGGAACCCCCCCATATGCTTAAATCATCGATCTACACCATTATATGATATTTGCATGCATGTATATGTATGTATATGTTTGTATATGTATGTATATGTATGTATATATGTATGTATCTGTATGTATATGTATGTATATGTATGTATATGTATGCGTGTGTATGTATATGTGTATGTGTATGTGAATGTGTATGTGTATGCATGTATGTATGCATGCATGGATGTATGTATGTACGTTTGTACGCGTTTGTACGCGTTTGTACGCGTAGGTACGCGTAGGTACGCGTAGGTAGGTATGTAGGTATGTAGGTATGTAGGTATGTAGGTATGTAGGTATGTAGGTATGTAGGTATGTAGGCATGTAGGTATGTAGGTATATATTTGCACATAAATCTATTCTTATACCATCTTATACCCATCCATGGCCCACGAAACCACGACCCCCGAGGAACCGCTGCTTCAGGACCTGCTTCACCCAACGCCAGGCAAGCTCGGGACTGCACATGGGCCTTGCGGATCATGGAGGGATCAATCGCCATGATGTTGTCCGTTAAGAACTGGGTGAGAAAATCATGGGAAAACCATGGCTATAACTAGGAAAACCATCTATAACTGGGAACATCATCTATAGACTATGTCGACATATTGTTGTCCTGTAAAAAGTGCGGAAAATCAAGATGCCTTACCTTCCAGTTACCTCTGAAATAGGTAGCCAGGGCGATTTTACTAAACATTATTTTGGGGATGCTGCTCACTATCTGACAGGTAACTGAAAGATGAGGGGAGCAAAACTTCAAACAACATGTGTTTCTGTTTCAGTATTGTTCAGTAACTGTAAAAACAATATGTCATTTTAATATCTGCATTCATAAAAACCCAACTCTATACCTTCCCTTCCAATAACCGTCTCATTTTTCAGGCTTACCCAGGTGAACATCCAACAACCTATGGAAGACTCCCAAGCTCAACAAATGCCTGTCCGCAATGCTCAAGATCTTTATCTCATCGGTACCATAGCTGATGAAATATCTGCATTTGTAATTTATATCCCCACCGTCCCAAACGTTTGTGATGTATACATGTATATAAGTATATATATATATATAGATAACTGATATATATATAGTGATATTGACATTGGGCAGTATAAGTCCCTTTTTTCCCCCACCATAATTTAGCTCATCCCACGGATCCATTTTTTCCGCAAGTTCTAGCCCCAGCTATCCACCCTTCCTCTTTTTCGAGGACAAAATAGACGGTATCCCA
>Ga0126342_10000270_pt1 | contig 49101 bp, 51 predicted proteins | sample Cyp1metagenome_FD_92528 | JGI IMG/M metagenome (GOLD analysis project Ga0126342, IMG submission 92528) | Coral microbial communities from Lord Howe Island, Old Settlement Bay, Australia - Cyphastrea 1 metagenome | ecosystem: Host-associated > Invertebrates > Cnidaria > Coral ...
GGTAAGAAACAAAGAAAAAAAAAAAAAAATTGTCAGCCGAAAAAAATAATAAAATAGAAAAATAAAGAAGGGGAATATAAATGATACCATTCACCCCCCCCCCCAAAAAAAAAAAAAGGATATGTGAGCTATGAAAAATCACCAGTCTTAATAATTAATAGGTAAATCATCATAAATCCTCGAAACAAAGTGGCAATTTTCTATAGCTATCTCAAAATGGTTAAATAACCAAGGTTAATGGGAAATGGGATATGATGTAATGGGCTAGCCACCATTATGGCTGAGATATGGCTGTCTGAAAATCGGCGAAAAAAAAAAACAAATGGCTATGTTCATATGGAAAGTGATGAAAATTATATTAGATTTTAGGGTTTCCCATCCATACGGTCCCAAATCATCCAAGAACATCACCATGACTTAGTAGTGACGCCTATGTGACTTGGGCATCCAAGAAGATTAGTAGAGAAACCCCCAAAAAAAGAGAATCCAGCAAAAATAAAAATAAAGATCCATATATAGGAATTCCCCATCAAATGATCCCTATCATAAAAATCCACGCTATGGTTAACAAATAATAAATCATGTTTATTTAAGATCCATATATAGAAATCCCCTTTAAAAAAATAAATACCCTCTGGTAAACTGTCCCATAACTATGGAAAATCACCATGCTATTAATGGGAAAATCCACTATTTCAATGGTCATTTTCAATAGCTATTTTGACATAACCAGAGGGTAAAACCATATTCAGATTCCAAGTTTCGCTCATCACCGCTGAGTTTCAGAGCACTGGGCCGCCCCGGGCTCTGTTCGCCGTGCAGCGGGTGCAGCCACAGGGGCATCGTCCCGCGTGCCCGTGGTCAACGTTCATGGCAAGGTCATAAAGGCTCTGCCGAGCCTTTTTGGAGCCAAAAAAAAGATAGAAGATGGAAGATAGATTGAAGATAGATTGAAGATAGATGGAAGATAGATGGAAGATGGATGGAAGATGAAAATCAACTTGAAGTCAGCAAAACATGAAGAAAGTGAAAAGAGAATGCAAAACTCACCCGATCTTCAGTGGCCCTTCAGTGAGCAATTCACTAGATCAACTCTAATCTGAGCACTTGACCAGATCAACTTCAATCCAGAATTTTCTATCCATATTGGGTGTGTCTGAAAATCGGGTCCCGAAACTTTGGGACATCAATTGGTGGAGGGTTTGGACTTTGAAACATGCGAAACAGATGGGTGAAGGGTGTGTCTCAAAAACTGAGGAGGCCAAAAAAAAACATGGATATCCAGTACATATATTAATATATATATATATAATATATAATTATATATATCATAATATCGAAGTATCAATGAGTACACCGTTAGAAATTGGATCTTCACTGGTGCGGCGTTGCTGGGCTGCCCACATCATCAGGCACGATCATGGCCTTTTCAACGGCTCGGGACATTGGTCAGATTATAGCCACATATAGCCACATAGCTATGGAAAATGACCATAGCTTTTGTGGTAGGATCAACTATAAATGATTATAAATGATTATAAATGATCCATTTATATCATAGCTATAAAATCTATAAATGATTATAAATGGATCATTTTTCATAGCTATGTGAGTTATGTGAGTTTACCAGAGGGTAGATCCCCAAATTTCCCCCATTTTTTTCGAGTAGTTAGAGTCATGACTTGTTTTAGGTGATGATTTTTTTCCATCCTGAGCCGAAGTCCTGCAACCTGTGGTTTCCCCCCATAAAGATCCACCGAAAACGACCCATCCACCGGAAACTCCCAACTTCGAGGCCCCGAACCCAGGTGGATCCTGAACTCTGAGCCGTCAACTCCACCGTGACTTGATCGGTTCCTGGGAAGGTCATCGAAAAAAATAGCTGCTGAATATGTTATGGAAAATGATCCATTTATAATCCATTTAATTATAGATTTTATAAATGATCCATTTATAATCCATTTATAGATTTTTATAGTTGATCTACCAGAAAAAATTACAAAAATCCCAAAAAAATCGAAAGAAAAGAACACTTGGACATTGCCTGGCCTAACATTCCAACCACCGTTGGTGTTCCAACAAAGCCGTTGGAGAGTGGATAGATCAGATAGCTGTCACGGTACACGCGGTATCCCGACCTCAGTGGCAAGATGGAGTCTGACTGTTAGCAAGGAGGTATCCAAAAACATCCAAAAATCCAAAAACATGATCTCAAAACTTACTTCCCCCAAATATCTCTCCCCAAAAACCCCAGCAAAAGACCCCCCAGCTCGACCCCCAGGTCGCCCCAACACAGCTCGACCACAGTTGTCGGCTGTCTCAGGCCAGGCCAGAGAAATGGACCAGGGACTTCCAGAGACCTGGCCGAGTCAAAGGTGGAAAATCTCCCAAGAAAAGGAGCGTTTTAGCTGGGAAAATCATCAAACTAAATGGGAACATCATTGAACTAATGTGGGAATATACCCTCTAAATGTGAGTTTCTAGAATGTTTCTAGAGTTTACTCTATGGAACATGGCCCATTTCGATGATTTCTCATGAATTACTAGTGATGTGATGAATCTATGATCGAATCACTTGTAAGATTACTAGTGATTAATATCTCCATGTTTAATAGGTAATACGCAAATCATCTATACATGAGCTACTTTCCAGAGCTAATTACGTTAAATTCTAAGCAAAAAGTGAAGGGAATATGATGGGATACAACTGGATATAATGGGCTAGCCGCTAGCCACCGTTGTGAGTGAGATACAGAGAATCCAGCATTTATTTGGATGAAAAAAATACCGACCCCTGCGACGTCCCTGTAATGATGGGAAGAGGAATGGTTTTTTTTCTATCCCAAAATGACCGAAGCTTTCAGGTTGCCGAATGAATAATGTCAACTTATCCTGATTTATCAATGTGTTTAACCACACAAAAAAAAAAATGGACAATAATTTAACTGATCATACTTCGATGATTTTCCCATCAGCACCTCCATTTTCGATGATGTTCCCAGCTAAAACCCCCATTTCTCCCACCGTTCCACTGGATATCACTGGATGTCCACCTTGTAGGGTGAAGCCACCAGGGTTCTCGGAGTGCATCGCATCTCAGCCGCAAAGACGCTGGTGCGCTCGCCCGCGCCCACCTCGGCAAGCTGGGTCGCCGTCGCCGGAAAAGTGGGACTTCGACCCGGAAAAAGTCACCCATTTTTTTTTGAGGAAAATGATGATGTATATTATGTGATGTTCCTGTTCATGAATCTCGAAATTGACATCATCATAGTTCATAGATGTTCATAGAATCTGTTTTTGAACCTTTTTATGCTTGTCATCTCCCAAAATTGCATTGCTTATGGCGTTTTAATGGGAAAATGGAGATGGCCAGCAAGAAAAGAGCAGGTTTTGGACCCGCCCGAGGATCTTCATTTTGGGGTAGTGGCTGTAGCTGGGCGCATTCACCTGCAGTTGGCTTCAGCTCAGTTCCTCCGCTGGGTCTTCGGACATCATTCACAGCCACTGCATAGAAGCGATATGTGCGTCCATTGGTCAATGACCCAATGGTGGCACTTCTCTGCGTTCCCACCTGGTTCTGTTAGTGGCCCGATCAGACTGGGGCATCAAAAGTTTTAAGTCATCCAAAATCAACCAGAAGTTCTTCAGTACCCTGAACCTTGAGCTCAGCTCGCAACATAGGTCAAGGTATAAATACCAGAGGCATCTCCCGCCTGGTGGAAAGGGGGTGAACCTCCATGGAACCCCATAGGTTCAGCACAAAATCGCTGGGATTAATGGATGTTGATGCTGTTGATGCTGCCCAAATATGAATGGCCCATAGGTTTTCGCCATTGGAAAAGTGATGGATTGTGGAGGCACGTCATCTACAAATGATGGATTTTCAGATTAGGTCTGGGTTGCAAGGGGATCCCCTGGGACTTATCATGGGATCCCGTGGCTGGTGAACCCAATCAAGAAATGACCAGCCAATCGACCCATGATTTGCTCGTGAGAACGCACCCAATTCGTTCTCAAAAACCCTCCTTCTTGCACTAAACTCGCCTAGAATTTGCATTTTCCATTAGATGGATCTCTCTCTTAAACAGTGGATAAGCAATCACAACCAATCGCAGTTTCGCGAAAAAAACACATTGATGTTACCCTTCCCAAAAAAGCACTTCATGAAGTTGAATAGATGCTGAAACTGAGAAATCACCTCTTCCACCTGTTCCACCTGTTCCGAGTTCCAAACATCTCGGTAGAGTTGATACGACTTCACAGCGGCTCCGCCATCCACCGTGGGTACCTCGTGGGAGGCCAGAGAGGTGACCCAGTGAGTTGCTTCCATCATTGAGTGTTAGTGAATGCCGAAAACCTGTCCGTATTCTTCCTGGTGCTTAGCAGGGAATTTTCGGGAATGATCCACAACAACTATCAATAATCATCCCATTCCCCCATTCCCATCCATTCCCTACTAAGCACCAGTAAGTATTTTCCAGCAAAACATCCCCAGAACGTAGGTTTTTTTCTGGTGACTATCCTCTGGATCAACCTGACAATGAAGAACTTCAGATTGATACAGATGATGTTCCTGTTCGAAATCAAATTGCACATGATGTTCCCATCAAACGTCAGGATTTCCCATTCATTCCGGGATGGATTTCCATTGTAAAATTGAGGCTGATTTATCACAATTATCCCCAAAATATCTCATGTGTTTCCTATAAATACCCCCAAAAATATCCTTAAACATCTCCTACATAGATATCCCATAAATATCCCATAGATATCCCAAACATATCCTTAAAGATATCCCATGTAGATATCCTCCAAATTGGCTTTACCACATTCAACAAATGCTTAAAAAAAAACCGCCCAGGTCTTCATCCGAGTTACGTCCCAGGTCAAGGTCATTGAGCTGGGAGTCCGTTGGTCCACCATATCCAAGGGCCTGTGGAACGCAGCAAGGGATGTCAGCCATAAAAAAGTGGTTACAGTATGTCTTGATGTTTGAACTTTCGAACATTACAAACACTACATCAAGCACGGAGGATAATACGTATAATATATATATATATATATATGTATGTACCCTCTGGTAACCGATACAGGTACTGGAAATCCCCTATATTTCACGAGAAAGAACAAAGGAGAATCCTCTACAAATGAGGAATTTTCAATTGCCAGGCTTGGTTCTCATTTCCTGAACTAACCACCAGCAGCGAAATTGTTACCAGCTAGAAGACAATCGATGGATCGAAACTGGGGACGTCGACTTCAACTCTAGAGCAACAGAGATTCCGATGAATCCAAACCATTTGATCAGTGGATTGAAAAGAAAATTGACAGTAATTACCCCTCCATATTACCCTCTGGTAATTTTTCACATAGCTATTGAAAATGGCCCATAGAAATAGTGGATTTACCCATTGAAAATTGGTTGTTTGATTTTCCATCGTTTTTTGTATGTTTACCAGAGGGTCTATGGGAAAATCCATGAAAATCCATGGTTTCCGCTGTAGACGGGCCATCCAGCGAGCGAGATCCACTGGGGAAACCCCCCTCGGGGAAACCCCACGTCAGCGGCGTGTTCATCTGGAGCCGCAGATCTACGGGTGCCTCGCTGGTTTGTGCATTGGGTTCAAAAACAAGGACCAATGTATGGAAACATCATATACATGTGTATATATATATAAAAGTGAATTCACACAATTTTAGGATTGGATGGCCCCTTTCTATCCTTTTTGGGGGTTGCCAAAAGTCACCAATTGCTTCAGCGCCCTGAGTCTCGGACGGAAGGTTCCGCGCCACAGACGCGCGACACGGAGGGGCTCGGACCACCCCAGCCTCAGGGATATCATGGGGATTTCATGGGGATATAATAATGGGATATAATGGTAGTATATTTATAGTATGTGTGTATATATATATTATCATACTGTATATATAATAATAATATTATTTATATGTGTAGAGATGTTTGCTGGTGATTACTGGCACATTTTATGACAAACCCGCATACACCTACCCAAATTGATGGTTGAAGACTCGAAACGATGATAGTGAGCTGTTCATCAGGGGCGCCGGGCCCACGATGTTCCGGGCTGACACAGTAATCAGGTGATGCCTGGCATGGCCCATCAATCCCTCAAAAAAAAATCGTTGGGAGAATAATTACTATACCCATCCCATCCCATTTCAACCCAACCCCCCCTTGAAAATGACGCTTCCAATTTCCAGGATCAAACTCTCCACGATTCTCCCACCCCATCCCCATCATTCCAACATTGATCCTTCCTAGAAACCTGATTCAGTATTTGATCTATTCATTTGGGGGGGCGATATGGATGATATGGGAGTTACTAAATAGATCTAAATAGTATACTGGCTACATGTCCCCTTTTCAGGATGATTAAACCATGTGAAACCACCAGGTTTGATCGCAAAACCTCCGACGTTGATCATGCTTGATGGTAAAACCGAGAAAAATCTCCATCTTTCATGGTGAGGCCACCATTTTTTATTCGTGATGAGATTTAGTCCCCTTGATATATCAATCACAATCACAATTCATAATCCTTTAATCATAATCATTCCTAGGATATATATATATATATATATTCCAATCATCCCCTCCCGAGTTCAAATTACCCTCCGGAATACTTCGATGATGTTCCTACTTCCATGCCAACTTCGTTCGGGAATTCCCAGCCAGGTTTGATATATGATATTATTTATCATTGATTTTCCCCATGTTTTGATACTTAGAACCCCATGTTTTCAGATGCTTCAATCATCCTAAATCATCCTAATTCATCCTAAATCATCCTAAATCTAGAATAAACGTTCCCACCATTTTCGAAGAAATGTTCCCACCATCCAGGATCCTTGGGACCCCCACTGCCCCGTGCTGCAGATGATCTGTATCGAGGTCAAGGCCGACACGCTGGTGCCGTCGTAGCGGTCACACAAGCCATCGAAGGTCACCTTGTACCCCAACCTGGGCCGTCAGCCGCAGGGCGGGCTGGAAAGTTTGCATAGAAATTCTGGGAAATTCTGGATTTGGGCTGGATCATGGTGATTTTTTGGGATGTGTTTCATGGAACTCTTGATTCTTAGGTCTTTAGTCTATTTTTGGGTGGCTTCAAAACTTTCTCAGCATTCCATCTTCTGGGCCCCGGGGCGTCAAGGATCCTCCGTTGTCCAGGGGTTCGTTCCAGGTCACTTTCACACGGTCCTGGGATTTCTCAGGAGTTCATGGTGATTTAATGGTAGTTTGCTGGGATTTCGATGGGATTTAGATTAGTTGGTTTATATCCAGGTTAACTGTGGTTTATGGTGGATATATCTATAGTTAAGGGGGATTATAAACCAACTTATAACTTAAATTTGCGCCACCAGCCTGTAGAGATAATTTCCTAATGAAAAACTATGCCATGGGCAGAAAAAGGAAGAGTCCCAGTTCGTTTCAAGCGATCCAATGTGTTCTATGGCTTTCTTGTTGGGAAAATAATCTACTGAATAGAGGTTTCAACCAGCGAAAGAATTCAAAAGATATGGGAATATTTTTTTGATACCCTCTGGTGTCATCAAACGTGTCTAGAGGGAAAATCCCCGAACCAAATGAAGGTTTGTAGCTGGGAAGATCATCGAACACCGCATCACATCCCGGCACTCCGTGTATCCAGCTACCGTTTCCACCTTAGTTTCGGCTGGCGGATGTCTGGCTGCAGTTGAAAAATCCTACGCCTGTGATGTATGTGAGTTCTTTCAACTGTCCCAAAAATTCAATCGAGGGAAACTCTCCCCAAATCCCCAAAACGGCCGTGAAATGCCGTGAATATCATGAATGGTTGGAAAGCCAAACTGCAGAAACCATCCCCAAATCGCCATTGTCTGTATACTTTTTGTACTATCCTATACTTCTTTTACCACAGAAAGCCTTCCAATTTCAGGATCTATGGCGAAATGAGGCTTCCACCAAGGGAGTTTGAGGATTTCCAGGTACTGCCGCTACCACCTCTGGAGCGAAAAAAACCCTGGGAGCTTCATCCGATGTGATCCCCTTCTGGTCACTTGGAAAGAGGAAACAAAAAATCCGAACCTCCGTAAGATGAAGCCTTGTCAGTTATAGTTGCAAACTTCAAATAGATCTATTCATATTTATATATATATATATATTCATATTTATAAATGATTATATATCTATATTATCATATGTCCATCAAATATTCCCACTACCACTACATCCCCACTTAATATCACTATATCCCCATACAAATATCTCCGTCAAATGGTTCGTGTCGGTTGCCCCACCGTCTCGCCTGTTGGAAGACCGACGTGTACGGCCCGGTGCCCACCACCGTCTCTGCTGCCACCCGGAAGCGATAGGGTCGGCCCATGGTCAGGTACCTCAGGGGGCCCAGGGGCCAAAAAAAACACGTTGGGTTCGTTGTTTTTTCCCTACATCTTCAGAGAAAGCTACCAAACCGACCATGGTTTTTACTGTTACCCTCTGGTAAAGATGGCAATTCAATCTCCCCCCCATCTATAGTAAATGGCTTTCCCACTAAACCTTGGATGATTTCCCACAGGATCCGCACTCCACGGTGGTGTAGGTGCCCGCCACCACGGCCACATCTTGGAAAGCTCCTCCCAAGCCATCGTCCGCTTGAACGCGGTAGAAATCCACCAAGGCCTTGGCAGCACTCATGGATGGTCGGCTGCTATAGCTGTGTCATCTGTTAGTTATATCATAGTTTCATATCCCCTTGCCCAATCCATCTCAATCCCATCCAATTCATAATTAAATATAATTCATAAACATCCCAGCCCCAAATATTCTGTGTGAATTCCCCTACTAAACCATTGCTTTGCGGGGATAGTCTTAGTCTTAGGTTTTCAGGGATTTATGGACGTTCACCAGTTCACCCCCCAAAAAAAATCCATGGTCCACTAAAGTTGAGCTCCTGACTCCTCCTGAATCAGCTGGAGGTTCCCACATCAGCGTGATGGAGGTCCTGGAAAGGGTTGACTCGCCATGGAAAATTTGGGTGGCAAACACAGCGATACCCTCTGGTAAACATACAAAAAGCTATTGAAAATGGCCATTTATAGTGGATTTTCCCATTAAAAATGGTGATTTTCCATGGTTATGTTAGTTTACCAGAGGGTAAACCGTCTGGGGCGGTGGTCGAGTTTGCCACATTCCCACCTTTTAACCACAACAACCATCCCAACCACCATCCAACCATCGAAAAATCGGGAGAAAACCCTGTAAACCCGCCTGGTTGAGGCCACATAGCCCAAATTTCGCGTGATGCCCGGCAAAGAGGCAGCGAAGGCTGTCACCTCGAGGCATCTGCCACAGCCAGTTGGAAATCTGCTTTGGTCGAGAATGTAGTGTTAGTAAAGCCATAATTTAAACCACCCATGTTTTGATGGCTTATACCACGCATGAACATGGTAAAACTGAGGATGGTGGATCCTATTGCTTTACTAATATGAATATCATGAATAGCTTATATCGTTTATATCATCCCCTGTGCCCTTGGCGATTTAACTTCCCAGTTCTAAGGCAGCCGCATGAGAACTGTGAGGCCCAAAATACTCGAGGGCATCGTTGCGAGCAGCGATGCGGTAGATGTACATTTGTCCCGGACTGGCACAAGGGCTGGCAGTATCTCTCAATGGATTGGTTTGTTAGATCATGATTTATGGTTGAAACAATGGTTTTTACTTTTTACCACCAAATCTGGGAAAGCATTGTGAAATTAACCCCAAAATGATTGGGGATTACTGTTTCAAATTCCCTACAATTCTGGGGATCAGATTTAAAAATAACGCAAACATACGACCAAGTTATGCAAGGACAATGAAAATCTACCTTGCATCGCAACAAATGTCAGATCCACCATCAAACGATGCGATGCAACATCGGATCTGTCTCCATTTTGTTTGTTTAATCCCCATGTCTATGGGTTTGAACATGATTATAACCAAACAACCCAGTGAACTTCAGATCTGGTTGAATCAAAAACTTGTTTCCTTCAAACATCCTTAAACCCCAACATCACAACCAATCAACAGCGCTATCGCATTATCTCGCATTATTTCCAACCTCAAGGAGTCTGCATCGGTGTAGCTCTGGACAGGCGTGGTCACATTGGCAATGGCTTCAAAGCCCTGTCCAGCATCGCGTTCGATGCGGTAGTACCTCGATGGCCAGGCTTCGATGCCGTCTGAAACAAGCCAGGCATGGGGGTTGACCGGTTCACGTGGGGAGTGCCCCAAGATCAGTCCTGGTGATCGTATATCAAGCCATCATAAGCCATCATAAGCCATCCAAGTTTGAGGGATTATCCATGTTGTTTCTTCTTTAATAGGGAAAGAAGTGTATGTTTAGATAGGGAAGCAAATGTATGGTTAGATATCGATATATGGTAGGGTGTTGAACATCTGTACATGTTAAACAATGGGTTTGCTTGGTTTGCTTGGTTTGCTTGCGAGCAAAAAAATGGGGTTACAACCCAGCGATTGTTAGTGGGATATAACTTGATATAACCAACAAGTTGATATGGGTATGGGTTGAGAAAGGGGTATCAATGGACCCACAAAGCGTTTCGTGTTTGCTATCAACCACCTGTATTGGGTGGTACATAAATTTGTTTAAGCCATCCATCCGAAATATAGGTTGAAAGCAAATCTAAGAAATAAACACTAACTATAGTAACTACCAGCCCTTACCAGCCACGGGATTTGATCAAAAGCATCATCTCTGGAGCACTCAGAAATCCAGCAGAAATCCCAGCGGGATCTTAGTTTCCCAACTGCAGCTCGGTACATCCGGTGCTCTCTGGAATATCCCATGCCTTGGGGGAGGTGACACCGATCCCCCCCGAGGTCTTTGCCGTGGAAATGATAAGGATGGAGGTGTAGCCATAGAAATCCATGGTGGTTTCCCCTGGAAATGATCGACTTTCATAGTGGAATGTCATGGAATGTCCATATCTATCTTAGTTTACTGCTAGCTGGTTGGTGCTTGAGCCACCTCGAATCAATAGATTCAAGTTGTTTCACAAAATCTACAAGAAACCTTCAGTTTTACCCTCAAACGTGTCTTTATGTACCAAGCTTGGGAATTCACTACTACTGCACCCCCACACCCAATGGGACTCAAAATCAACAAACTCACCGAATTTTAGCACTGTTTGTGGGAGCTTCTTCCTGCTGCGAAAGAGTATAACCTAGCAGTGAATATGAGGAAAACATAGGAAAACCAACCAATAATTGGGGTAATTAAGGAACCCAATGGACCTAATCTCAACTCCATGTCATCTACACCATTTTCAGACAACGACCCAGTGATTCACCACCAAAATAGCACATATATGGTGCACCATATTTCGTTCTGCTGTAACTGGCCTCTCATATTTTTCAACGAATCACCACAACTGTAGCTCCCCAACGAGCGTAATGGAGCCAGTGCTGCTTGCCACCACCCGTGCTGAACGGGGCCTAAGCAGCTCGCTTGTAGAAATAGCAAAATATCGATGGTAACCTTCCGCCCCAAAACAAATATAAACAAATCATACAAATCATAGAACTCTATGACTCTATCATGGAAAAGTATGGAAAAGTTTCCAATATCCGGATGGACATGTTTGCTGAGCCCAAGGAGATTCCTACAGCATCCTACAGCTCATCTCAGGTTCCCTGAGCTCCCCGGGCTGCGAGGGTGTGCGCGCCAGCTTGAAGGCTGCGATGGCACTTTTGGGACCTGATGGATCACGCTGCGAAGGCTGAAGGTCTAGTCATAGCAACTGCTACTCACAGGATGAGGGGAGTATACCATGACTTTTGCTTGAGTCCATTTAAAATTTGACAAAAACCTCCCACCTTTGACTAGTTCAACAGTTAAATGTGTGTGTGTGAATCGAATAGAAATTCGTTCAACCTGGAAATTACCCTCTGGTTATGTCAAAATAGCTATTGAAAATGGCCATAGAAATAGTGGATTTTCCCATTAAAAATAGTGATTTTCCATAGTTATGGGACAGTTTACCGGAGGGTATGAGCTATGGATCATCTCCAACATCCAAAAAAAAACGGTTCGCCCCTGGCGCCTTCACCGATGCTGGTGACCGCCGACACTTCGGCCTGGTGACGTCTGGTTCAATGGGGATACCCCAATAGCTGGATGGTTTAGTTCATGGAAAATCATGGAAAATCATGGGAAATCCCCATCTAAAACGGATGATTCAAGGGGATACCATGACTTGATGACTTGGGAAGCCTCCATATCTCAGAATCCCCAGATATCCCCAGAAAACCATGGAAAACCATGGAAAACTGTTGCCGCATGTTGCCGCATCCGTTGCTTAGCTCAGATTCACCCCTTGGTTCACCAAGTGCCTTATAGATTCGCCCGCACACCAACGATGTGGCCGTGTACTCCGTGGCCTGGTTGCGGTAGATGTTGGTGTTGGGATCACCATCCCAGGTGGGGTCAAGTTGGAACAGTGAGTATGGCACACATAGGTTGATGATGGTTGATGAATATATATATATATGAATATGAATCTGCGAAATCTATAGCGAATAGATGCTCATCTCATTATATTATACTAAGTAATTATGTCTAATTATACCGATATCATCATCGGTAGGATGAATAGTTTGCTTTTTTAAATCTCTGCCACCGAAGGCCCATCAGAGTCTCCCACTGAAGGCTTGTCGCTGCCATCATAGACCAAGGCTGTCACGTCCTTGGAGGCACACAACCGGCATGGCCCATAGCTGCCATAGCTAAATCGTCTTGGAAAACCCAGACCAAATGGACACCTGACCTGTGGACCCCACAAAATTCGCCTCGGAAAAACAACCAAAAAAAAACACCATTGCCGATGTGGTAAACCTTGGTACACCCAATCATCCCCAAAATCACCATTTCGATGGCTGGTCACCATCCCGACGGTTTTGTTGTTGGCAGGGTGGTTGAGGTCCCCCGACATCGCGACCAGTGTTCATGTAAAGGCGATAGCCACCCAGCGGAGCACCACCAGTCTGCGGGGAAGTCCAAGTCGTCACCAGGACTTGGGACCAGAATTTCGGAGGAATCAAACAAGATCTTCTGAAGAGTCGAAGTTTGGCCTATCTTACACATGGATGTCGGATGTGCTCATTCAGTTTGAAGAAATTGGGGCTACCCCTCTGGTAATGTAAGGTTGCTATAGAAAATCATCATTCAAAATAACTAAATCATGGTAAATCATCTATAAACGTGCCATTTTCCATAGCTCTGTTGAATTACCGGAGGGCCTTTTCAAAAACAACAAACAACGCTCCGAACATCAACAGTTCAGTGGCCTCTGACACACCCAGTGGCAGCCAGGCCCAGGTAAGAGATACCTGAGTTGCTGACCCCAAGCCATCAGGATAGGGAAAATCACTACCCTCTGGTTATGTCAAAATAGCTATTGAAAGTGGCCATAGAAATAGTGGATTTTCCTATGAAAAAATGTGATTCTCCATAGTTATGGGACAGTTTACCGGAGGGTATCCAACTCCCACGGAGTAATCATTGATCTGATGAATATCTTCCCCATGAAGACCCTCATTTTTCCGGCCATGATCCCTTAAAAAAATCCATCTAAAGCATGTCAAAAACCTTGGGTTCTCTGCTCAAATTCAGGACCGAGCAATCCCCCAATGTTTCCAAGTGTATGTCTGAAAATGAGGTCCAAACCCTGAACAAATTTCATTTCAAAAAATGATGATCAGCTCGATGGTCAACCCCAGGGCTCCCCAGCCGAGGTCGTAGACGCACGGGTGAGGCCACTAGGGGCCATGGTGGGCGCCTCAAGGATGTCATCTGGGGATCCCAAAAATTGAAGGCCCACAGGCTGGTTGGTCAAAAAAATGGATACCGATACCCCTGTTTAGAAAAAGAAATGGGATGGTTAATACGTGTGAGTTGTTGCTGTTGAATCTGCAGAAAATATGTTGCTCCAAAGGTCTTTACTTTCGAAGCAAAGTCATAGAACCACCAACCAACTAGGGACAACTGGTCACTGTTCACTTCACTGTCTTGATTTTGGACACAGCACCAGGACATGAATAGAACAACTCTTAAAACTCTGGAGGCATTCGACTTCCTGGTAAAATCTATAGTTTCAAACTTAAATGGCATTTATAATATTATATATATATTATATATATGGTGTGTTTTCCATTTTTGATTTTTGTTTGTCATTCCACTTGCGCTATACAAAATCGCTCCCCCAAATCCTATCCCCTCAAGTCGTCTAAGGCTGCAGCGGTGCCAACCACCTGGGACACGATGTTGGAATAGGAGCCACCTGAGATGGGACCACTGGACAGTGAGAAACTGGACCAGTGCGCAACTGGGGAAATCACAAAAAAAACATGGAGAGTAAAACATGGAGAGTAAAACATGGAGATTAAATCATGTGGTAAATCATGTGGTTTTTTTCATGGTATCCACAGATGTCCCACCTGTCCAACTTCCAGCTCAATCCAGCTCAATGATTGGTGAGAGATTTACCCACCCTGTCACCATTGCAAGGGAACCGCATCCCCCAAGTTCCCTCCCACGCCTCCTGCATTGGTGACTGCCCTGATTCGGAACTGGTACCTGCCATCGAAGCATCCCGCCCAAGTTGTGGCAACTTCATCAATTTCAAACATGGGAAAATGGGGGAAAGCAAACCAGTCTGTGTGGCAGCTCATGGGATATTTTATTGGGATGTAGGACCAACAATTGATCATGGCATTTGGATCATTTGGGTTTTGTATGGTATTGTCCAGAAATGGTGGGTATACCTCAAAATCATTCAAAATCGCCATTCTAATCGGGAAAAGTGGCACACTCTTTCCCAGGTCATCGCCCTTTTTTTGGAGCCCTGGGATATCACAGCAGCTGGGGAGATCACACAGTTCCCTGGTTCAGATTGAAGATCTGCTTGGTGAACCTCGGAAGATCTTTGTGACAGAGGCTGAGGCTCTTTTCGGCGTCCCGGCGTCTCTGAGGCAACTGAGGCAACGGCTGGGTATTGTCCGGGTAAGGCCCATCTTCCTGCGGAAAACGATGGTGATAGATGGTGATAGATGGTGGGGTCCAAACATGTTGCAGTCAGAGTTTTTTAAGTATGACACATATAGACACTGAGACACTTGGCCTGTTTGGCCACATTGGTTGGTCACTGGTCGCAGTGTTTGACCACGTCCTGCCAGGTGTTGAAGAGCGGCTCCGGGGCATACTCCAAGACGTAATGCAGCACCGGCTCACCACCATTGTCCTCGATGGGCGACGACAGGCGAATGGGCACATTTTGAATCTGCCAATGTTTGAAGCCCATCCTCATCATCCTCATCAAACATGTCACAGATGTCTTCAAAATCTACATCGAAAATTCCAGCTTTGGCACCTTCTGATGACACTTCCACGAACCAGTCAGGTATACGGATACCATCTGGTTATTTAACATAGCCATGGAAAATGACCCATTTATAGATGGTTTACCTATTAAAAATGGTGATTTTCTATGGCTATGTTAAATAACCAGATGGTAATTCATGATAATTCCAGGTTTCAGGGCAGTCTAAATGAAACATCTTCGCCTTCGACATCACGGGATCAACTGATCAACTGTCCTGCGGTGGCTTCCAACTGCACAGCACGGTGTCAGCACCTGCTGTCACCACCTGGCCGTGGACAAAGGCACCAACCACTTTGCTCTTAAAACTGCTATGGAAATTCCGTCGCCCCTATATTAGATATTAATCAATGGAATAATGAATATATACAAATATAGGCTATATAGGCTATATAGGAATAAAAATGATGGTTTGTATTTTTGACTTTCCGAACATTTGTATTTAAGGGAGAAAAAAACTAAAACATATCAGCAATGTGAGGCTTAAAATATCAGCAATTTGATCCGCGAGAAGATCCTACCTGAAGTGGTTTTGACCCCACCTAGGAAAAGCCCGGTGTTTTTTTTCCATAGTTGCAGAGGCCAGGAAGGTGAAAGCTTCAAGTCCAAGACGGAAAAAAGGCACCTTTCAGCCTTCTATCGGCATCCAAAAACAGCTTTAAAAAATCTTGGGGCAGCCCGCCTGCAAGTCACTGGGTGCTGAAGGTTCTACCGCCATGGCTCTGTAGAGGACCTGGCGAAAATCAAAATCGCTGGGAGTTACAGGTTTTCCCAAAAAAAAATGACCATCAATTGTAGTTCGGACGGTAATGGTCCACAATAGCTTTTATGCAAGATGCTCAAAACAAGGTGTGTCATTTATATCTTCATCCCCTGAAAATGGTGGTAAATCATAGCGTTTTAAGCAGAGTATATAACTATAGTTTTGGGTAAGCAGAGGTTTTAACCATATTCTACTATAACGTACCTATTATGGCTGGATGATACATAAAATGATGATGCTGCGAGGTAAACTGACATCGATATGGAAAACCTTTCAGTGTTCCTTAGCAAACCATCTACTGTATATAAAAAATTGTGGATTTTCCACAATATGAACCTGTTTGGACTGGGCTTTAACAAAGAGAATCTATTCAGAATTCCATCCTATGAAGAACATATGTTGAAATAACAAGCATTCAGGAACTGGAAAATGAATCTTTGAACATGAATGTGAACAAGCCTAGCGCAGAACTAGCCGATTTGCTAGCGCTGCCTTGCAGAATTGTTGAATTTGCCTGCGTGCCGCCTTATAACGAAGAGGAACAAACACTAGGTCCACATGAATTATCAACCACTGGAACAAGACATCCGACAACTCTCGAGTGACGCTCATATGATAGAATGTACCCTCCGGTAATCAAACATGGTTTGCTGGAAATCCTCTGGTTATTTAACATAGCCATGGAAAATGGCCCATTTATAGATGGTTTACCTGGGTTTACCTATTAAAAATGGTGGATTTTCCATGGCTATGTTAGTCATAACCAGATGGTAGATGATGGTAGTATATTTTTCCCATTTAAATAACCGTTCAGTTGGATGACACCGGAGTGTATGAAAAAAATCCTCCCCACGTTTTGACGCTTGAAACCTCTATTTCGTCGATGGTTAAAACACCATTAAAATCCTACGAATCAGTCACTTTTAATATTGAACACCCCCATTCTATGGACCCAAACATGTGGTTTCATCCCGATAAAACCACGCTTTCTGGAAGGAATTATCAATGATCCATCGTCCTGTGTTGAGTATTGTTAGTGATTAGTTGCCCATCAAATAATCATGAATCATGTATATTATAATCATCTATAATCATGTATATGATCATATATAATCATATTATATAATCACATAATAATCGTATAATCATATATAACCATAGAATCGCCACAGAATCCTCATCTTTTTAAGTGGTCAACCCTATCCCAACCGTCCCTTTCCACTTCGCCGGCGGCACGTCAGAATCAGGACCGGCCCCCACAAGGTTCAAGGCGCGCACGTAGGATCTGTAGACACGCCCTGGCCTGCGAAATCGCTGGGATGGTGGAAAAATTGTGTGGGAAGGTAGTGGGATCATGTGGGATATAGATGGATATAGTTATAAGATGGTTTACAAACCCATTAACTAGTTCGTTACATCCCCCTCAACCCAAACGTTAACCATAAGTTATTTGCGTCAACTTAGCTATCGTTTGGGGGGGACTTCACCTTGCGGGATACAGTCCACCCATTTCATTGCTATAGTGGGATGTCATGTGGAAAGATGATGGGAATCTAACGGGAAGATCATGGGAAGCCCAACCACATCTTGTTGGAACATGATGGAAATACAATGGGAATAGCGTGGACAAGTATAGCGGAACCATCATTATTTTGAACGGTGCGACTCAAAAATAGGATGCAAATGGCAACCTTTCGTTCGAAGCTGGGGACTGAGGCTCCCAACACCAGGCCAGTGGCCACGAAGTAGGTCTCGAAGGGCTTGTTGTAGCCATCATAGCTTCGGCTGAACTTTCCTGCGACCACTGAAGTCACTGGTTGGTTGAAAGGCGAAAGACCTTGCTGAACAAATGTTGATCACTGTTCACATGTCGAATGCTCAAGAGAGAATTCACGGCAGGTGCCAAACCCTTCAAATTTCCAGCAAAAATTCAGCTGCGATCTTTAAAAAAACAAATCATTTCTGTGATGCACATCATTTTCCACATGGCCATGGTGCTTCATCAAAACCCATGGGGATTTTCACCTCCAAGGCCGTCGTCCATCCAAAGCTCGTAACCCTTCAAGATGGAGAAATCCGTGGAACCGATCCTGGCATGGATCAAGACCTCTACGGATGTTGGTAAATCTCGGGAAATATATGGATCTTCAAATATATGGGGGTGGATCTATAGGTATATGCTGTGACATTTTTTTTACATGTATAAATAATATTAAATAATGAACCATGCATAATTTTTAGACGTAAATGCCCTTTATTTGTTGACCCCGAGTCCCAGCAAAATTCGCAACCTTGAGCCTCCCACTCGGTGGCACCCAGAAGGGGCAGCCAATTGAAGAGCAACTCTGTGGATGACACGTGGGTGGCCTCAGCAAGCTTCGAGATGGCTCAGAATGCTTGGGATGGTACCTTTGATCATGATTTTTTGGTACAAGAATTCATTGTAAATCATCATGACTAGTGTCACTAGTCAGTTTATAGATAGTAAAGTATACTCAAAATTACTCAAAACCATCCAAAATGGGATATCAACAAGTTGATCACCAAAAAAAGAAAGAAAAAAAAACAGCCGCCTGGGGTAGCTGGGCGTGCCCGGCGTTCAAGCCGGTGACCTGCCCCGGCAAGGAGGCCGTATAGGTCTCCAGGTAAGGCGAATCGCTGCCCCAGGTGTCCAGGCAATTCCTGGACCATTGGGAAAAAGCCATGGGAAAATGTGAGTTGTTCGAAGATTCTGATGATTTACCCTCTGGTAAACATACAAAAAGCTATTGAACATGGTGATTTAGTTTGTGGATTTATCCATTGAAAATGGTGATTTTCCATAGTTATGGGACAGTTTACCAGAGGGTATCATGACTTTCACTATTTTGCAATAAATTGGGTGATTTGTTGCGTCCTTTCTATTTCGATTTGCACTGGTTAGCTATGTTTGATTTAGTTTGAGTGATTCATGTTTCCCCCACAAAATAGAAACCTATGGTTTCCAGAAGAAAAAACTGAAGGTGCTTCGTTTCCATGTTCCATCCATGGCCTCGTCCGTTTCCATTCCCCCATGAAAACGGCATGATTAAAAAACAGCGGGTACCAAAGGTATCAAAGTGTATCCTGATGAACACCGTTTGGGATTTTGCCCCCCTTTGCTGGTCTGGAACAGTCACATTTTGGGTGGCATTTTTTTTTGGTTTCGCCGCTTCCGATGGAAGCATCCCACATTTGAGCGCCCAGCTTTGCTTGAATGCTCCAGAGATATGTGGTGGCACATTCCAAACCTGCCAAAAATCTGCCAGATGATCTGTCGCGATCCGATCCACAAAAAAAAAGGTGTGTCTTCAGCGGCCTGGAGTGAAGTAGCTGATGGTGGTCGATGGCACCTGCCGTGCAACCCTTGACATCCCTTGACCCATAGAGTTTCTGGCGTTTCTGGTACTGATTTGGAGGGATGGAAAACCAAATTTATATTATATATATATCATAAAACTACTAGTTGATAATCAATAATTACTGGTTGGTGGTTTCAGCCCCTCTGAAAAATATTAGTCAATTGGGATGATTATTCCCAACTGAATGGACAAATAAAAGCCACGCTCCAAACCACCAATCAGCTGACTATAGATCTAGATGATCTATATTGATCTTGTGGAAATGGGACCCCATATATATATACATATATATATATATATATCATCATCATCATCATCATCATCATCATCACTAGTTAATAATCAATCATTAATAATAGTTAATAATGAATCATCAATCATTAATAATCAATCACTAGTTATATATATAATATATCATAATCACTAGTAATAAGAATCCATGACGATGTGATCACTTCTAGAGCGAACTTCGTTGGTGTCTAGCGACCTCTGTACCGGTGGCCACGTCGTCCCGCAGGATGCGGTAGCGCGTCACCGGGCAGCCGCCATCGTCCTGGCCGTGGAGGCTCACTTTTTTTAGGGGGAAGGTGACTACTACAACGGGCTATATATATATGTAAACAAATAGCAATCCAAAAAAAAGATCGAAAAGTCAAATCCTACTTCAATAATCTCAAGATCAGTGTGATGCATCTATGATCCATCTCACTTTTCGGCATCTCTTGGGGGGTCCTCAGGCACCGTCCACTTCAAAGTGACTGACCCGCCGGAGCAAGAGCTGCTGATGAGCACCGGCCTGAAAAGGGGTCCAGGGGGTCTGGTGGCATGGCTAAGGTGATTTATTTTGAGGTGATGAACTATGAATATCCCAAAAAAAGCGGGTTAGATCTGATTAGATGTTTTCGGAAAATGTTGACAATTTAGACTTGGATTTGGAATTTGCTGAAGTGACGTTCACTAAATGTTCCAACCCCAAACCTTTCTGCTGGGCTCTCCCGGCTGTCCCACAGGACTGGGCATGGAGGCCGACAGGATGCGTTGACCCACGCTCTCAGGACCTTCCCCTGGTGGAAAAACGGGTGGCGAAATGGCTGGCGAAAAGGCAAAGTAAGAATAATTTGGCCATGAAGTAGGGATGTGAAACCAATCATAATCATCATAATCATCATCATCATCATCAACAAGGGGATGTGGACGATCCCCAAACAATGGGACACATGTGACACATCAACCGGCAAGTGCCTGCCTGCGGCATTCCGCGCAGCTACAGAGAAGGTATAGTAGCCTCATACTCATGGGGTTCTGCAAAATCTTATCAATTTGACCAGCGTAATCCAGATGGTTCAGTTGAAGTTTATCAGCCATTTATCAGCTGACTTTGTCTGAAAATGCCGGATTTGCCCCCCATCTTGTTGGCACCTTTCGTAAAGGTCCCGCGTGAAAAACCATGAAATTTGGGGCTAACCCGTTGATTCATCGAGCATTTTATCCCTGCGGTTAGCCTCGGTTCGATGATATGATGTTCACCGAAAAAAAATGTTGGGATTTCCCAGTCAGGTTTGATTTCCAGATCTTTTCGCAAGCCTCAAATCATCTGAAATCCTCCCAAAATCCGTATTAGCGGTGGTTAAATCCCAAAATCTCCCCTTGATTTCTTGGTTTCTTGGTTGCTTCATCTTCAGTTAAATCCCATATATATATATATACATGTGTTATATATATATATATGATATAGATATATATATATATATTCCCATGATTTCCCATGATGATTGGTTGGTAAGTCACCTTCAATCCACCTTTTCTCCCGGAGAACCTGTTGGCTCACCATCCACCAAGTCAGCCAAGTCACGGCCCGTCGCCAAGTCGCTGCTCTGGAAACTCGTGGCGGCACCACCTGGGGATATTTCTATGGGATGTTTTTCACTGGGATAGTTATGAGATATTAATTGGATATCCCAATTTCATTCATATATCCAGAAAACAACCCTCAGAATATCTATTGGATATCCCAATTTCTTTCTGTTCAATGGATATGAATGGGATATGAGATATTAATTGTTATATGGGATGTTAATGGGATGTTAATGGGATATTCATGGGATATTAATGATCATGGTTACCTCTCGATTTTCCCTTAAGCCAATCCATTGAATATTATGTCTATGGAAATGACTGGGATATTTCTATGGGTTGTTAATGGGCATACATATTTCTATTCAATGGATATTCATGAGATATTAATTGGTATATATATATATATATCTATTAGTGGATACTAATATGGGATATCTACAGTATATGGGATATGTATGGATATTTATATGGGATATGAATGGGATGGGTATTAGCTTATATCCATTATCACCTTAATATCCTCAGATTTATTTGGAGATGAACGGAGATTAATGGAATATTGATGGATTGATGGATATATGAATTGCCAAATATCAAAAATGATGACATAGGGGATATTGAAACCGTTCATCAAAGATTCTTAATCACAAAAAACACGCATTTTTCTCAAATTTTGGTGGTCGCAACTGGCCCACATGGTTCACCCCTTTCCCCAAAAAAAGATCCAACTGGTGCTGTGCGTTGGGACGGTAGATCTGCGTCATGCCGCCGCCCAAGCCATCGTCCCTGCGCAGAATGAACCTGGGAGAACCGGTTTTGCACTAATAGGTAAATCATCGAAGTAGATAAATGGACCGTTTTCCATATGTTAAATTACCAGAGGCTTTTTGGGATATGAATGGACATTAAAATCGTACATGAATGGGATTTCATGGAGCTGAATGGAATATATATATATATATAACATTAACAACAATATGATATATGGCGTTGTCTGAAAATAGGATGCCCCAGAAAAGGTTCCAATTGGAGTATATTATATTCCCCTATTTTCAGACAAACCTACATTGGGCAAAGTGCAAGGGCCAGCAGAGTCATCTTGGCTTCAGGGGTTGGAATGCTTGGAATGATTGGAATGATTGGAATGATTGGAATGATTGGAATGATTGGAATGATTGGAATGGTTGGAATTGACTTTTGCGCCCCAAAAAATGTGGTCCTTCGAACCCCAGAGAAGAAGTCGTTGTATTGCTCCAATTGCTTAAATCACCCAGCAAGATGGCTACACTTAGATCATATCCCTGCAAATAAATATAGCTGGATATGATATTCCTTTGCATTTATTTCAAAAGATTCAAGTGTGAAATTACTAGGCTTCCCCAGAACTCCGCCCAAGCACCAAGAGCCCCGACTGATAGATGTCAGCACCATTGTTGTCGGGCACCGTCCATGAGACCGAAATGTTCGTCTTGGACTGCGACACCAAAGTCACTGCATTCGGTTGCGATGGAAGACCTGCCGCGAATTCGTCAAATGATCCATTCAGATTCACCGGAATTGCAGCTTTCCCAATCTTCCAAAATATGGTATCACTGTGGGCCCAATATATAAACGATACCAATGGAAAATGGTGCATCATTTTATGGATGTTTTGCCATGTTTTGCCTATTTCTAGTGGTTTTCCATAGCAAGCTGCTATCCACATTACCAGATGGCCACCTGCAGCCACAAAGGTCGCCAGATTGCTGAAGTCAGAGGAGCTTTGCTCGTGTTGGATCTGGATCCTGCCATTGCACCAAGGGGCCAAGGGACCAAGTTCCCCAAGTCACCATGGGAATTTCAATATCTGTCACTTACCCTCTGGTAAACTGTCCCATAACTATGGAAAATCACCATTTTCAATGGGTAAATCCACTATTTCTGTGGCCATTTTCAATAGCTATGTTAGTTTACCAGAGGGTAGATTTGGGGAGATTTCGTCCATTTTTGGACTCCAAATGTTCATATCTTTGGTGCTTCTCAAGCTCCCAACCCGCGCAGCCCACCTATAGCGATATGTCATCCCAGCCACCACCGTGGTATCCGAAAAGGTGAAGTCAGGGGCATCCACCGTGGCCAGGACCGAGAAGAGACCCTCCTGCAGGCTGAAATCGCGCCATGGAAACGTGGCGGTATAGTATTGGCATCAGAACATGGGGTTGAATATGGGTGAAGATGGGTGAATATATATATATATATATATATATTATATATTATATTATATATATATCTTATTATATATATATATATATATTTTTTATATTATATATATATATATTATATTATATATATATATATATTTGTACGGGCTATGCATGGTCATCCCAGCATCGGGGCCTGATAATTGAATATAATTGATAGATCTGATAGATGATTCCCCATTCTCGAATGGTGCGGTCCGGACCACAGCCACAGCACATATGGGATCTGGAGATGAAAAAACAAAGACCCAACATGGTAAAGCAACACAATGACAAACGAGGCAATTCTTCAAGAATCCCCATGAAACCAGTCTGGATTTGGGGCCTTTCATTGGCAATTCCCAGCAACTGACTTTGACGGTTCTGAAAGAATGTGGTTCCTGCTTTCAGTTCCTGCTGTCAGCTTCCATCGCCATGCTTACACTCTCAGATACCAAAACTTGCATAAGACATCGCTACACCATGCTTCCACCATGTTCACCCAAAAATCGCATCACCCATCCCAGGAAGGGCTGTAACTTTCTCCAGGTGAGCTTTGACCGACTTCGACGACCTGCAGGATCTAAAGTAACTTGTCCATGTCTGAAGCCCTGTCCCATCCTGTAGATAGGCTGTCGGCAAGATCTACCAAAGTGTAGGAAGGGATATACCACAATAATGTCCATAATGTAGCCATGAAACTTGTAGGATTTCCAATATTCCATTGGCTGATCATTAGTGTTGAATCCACCTTGAATACCAAGATCTGTGAAGAAGTACTGGTTGCGGTAGGACACAACATACAAATAATCAAATGTCAGCCCCACTCCATGAACCATCGACCATTCACCAAATTCATTCCATAAAAGTTGAGAAGACGTTGTCTCACACATCTTCGACATTGCTGCATGGTGATTGTTGAAAGTCTTGGATAACAACGGACATGCTTCAGACTTGATGACATGGATGACCCCCCTGCAGTCAGGGTCAACATCGTCAGTTTGCCTTTCGTTTTCACGCGCAATCGGGGACACCTGAAATGAACAAATTCTCAATAAATGGTCAATAAATGACAAATAAACGGTCAACAAAACGGTCACCAAAGGGAAATGATCAATAAATGGTCAATAAAATGATCACTAATGTTCATAGCAACATGATGTGAAATTCAACAAATGAAGCCGGGTCCCCAATTTGGGTTCTCATTCCCAACATTCGCTCTGCGAATGCAGCTTTGGAGGGGAGCTGAGCTGAGGTGTTTCTACAAATGTTTGAGGGTAAACAAGGCTGAAAGGATGTTCTCTCTGCTTTCACTTTCCACCTCAACCATCCTCAACCATCCTCAGCCTTTCAAATTCATTCAGTTTTCTGTCGCAAACCCTTCTTGGGCTCACCACACATCCTTAGGGTCTCCGGTCCGTTTCGCCGCGCCAATCAGCAGCTGCAGCTGCCCATCCACCTCCCAGGCCACGTCCGGGTGCCGCGCCACAAGCCGCAACGGCACCCCGTGGCCGCCGGCCACGGCCCCCTCCTCCGCACGGTCCGTGGCGGGGGCCCCGGCAACCGGTGCCCAGCTGATGGGGGGCGGAATGGCGAAGGCGTCCGGGTCCAGGGAGGAGGGAAGGGCCGACAGAAGCAAATAGGCAGCCTGGAGACAAAGTTTCGGATTGCGAATGGAAGTTTTGGGGGAAAATTTGGAATGTTCACTTTGGGATGCTGCAAACTGCTATTTTTGACCTGGCAAACTTCAGTTGACTGTCGGACGCCTCTTCCAAGGAATCCTCAGATGCCTCGCCAGCGGCTACTCGATTCGCCAAATATTCTGCCTGTGGTGAGCAATGACTTTCACAGATCCAGAGATATCTGCTAAGTCATCCTCCAGCCATTTTCCATTGGAAAAGGTAGGACTTCGGTGTATCTTCTGCATGTCACCTGATGATTTAACCATAAGTTCTTGAAGGTTCCCTATTCTTTCAAACAAACAAAGTTGATGCTTCAAAGAAGTCAGAGGTTCGATTCTGATCATGGACGTGTCATCAACACCAAGGAATGTGGGTTGAGGTTTATTTTTCCGAACCTCTGCAGTTGGGCATGGTTGGGCATGGTTTAGATAGGATATGATAGGATTACTTTGCTACCCCAATGACATGCTTCATGCTACAAATGCCCATATCATCCATGGCTTCGAAGCATGGATCCTCCCCACTTTTTCACCTCTTCGGAGTCCAAAAGGCAGTCCGAATCCAAGGCCTCAGCAGGCTCAGCAGCTCCCTGAAACTCCACCCATCAATCGGGCGCAAAAAAATGACCATCTTGGGGCAGTTTTTGAAGTATACCCTCCGGTAAATCAACATCGCCCGTGAAAATGACCGGTTTTTACTGGAAACTCATCTTCCAAACCCCTATTTGGCAGGATCTATGTTAATTTACTGGAGGGTGCCCAAAAAGAAATGGATTTATGGAATTGCCACATTGTTGTTGGATTGGAACCGTTGATCGTCAACAGAATGACATGTTCATCTTGGCGACAGCATCAAGCAAAATGTGCTTGCCCTATACAATATTATATACATATATATATATATATACATAATTACATAATATATATATATTACTTCTAGTTGTTTTCCGTAAGATTATAACTTTCACACAAACCCCAAATAGCATAATTGGTATTTGATTCTACATATATACATTCTATCCCGGTCGATATTCTTTTAAACAAACATCTCCTTCAAAAAAAGTGCATTATCAATCAGGTTTTATCAAGCATCCCATGTGGTTTTATCCTGCTTTATCCCGTCAAACCTTCAACAAACATCCTACCCTCTGGTAAACTGTCAAAATTAACAGTTTAACTCTGAAAAACAGCCATTTTTCGTGGGTTTTCCCTCATCTTCCAACCCCCTGGCAGGGTTTCTTTCCCTTGACGAGTCATGCCCAAGGTACGCTGGACCTATTGCTGGAACCTCGGGCGTCTCCTGTGCCTGGGCGAATTCAACGAAGAATCCATGGGAATATCATGGGAATATTTCACATGGGATGAATTGATGAATATTATATGAATATTTTGATGGATATTATCAATCCCATGAATATTCCCATGAATAACTATCAAATGGTCATTTGATTATATAAATAGTTCATTGATGGGAATAATTATATAATTAACATGAACTATTTAACTTTAACATTAACATGGGAATATACCATGGGATTAAAATTACAAATATGGGAATAGGTCATCCCATGGGAATCGATTCTTTTTGCCCGTCCCAAGGACTGGGTTTATGCAGTTTACCCATCTTTTGACCAGGCCACTATTGGAGATGGGTCAACTTTAGATGCGAAAAAATGGCATTTGGTTGGTGCTAAAAATGATCAAGTTTTCTGCTAAAAGTCCCCTGTGCCTTAGATTTTGGCCTATACCGATACCCCATATGCCAAATCTGGCATGCGTCATCCAAAGATTCGCTCCAAAATGATGATCACCGAAGAACATCATTTGGAAAACGAGGATGAATGAACTAACTTGAAGCCTCAGAAACACTAACATAACTATGGAAAATCACCATTTTTAATGGGTAAATCCAAGAGATCCACTATAAATCAACCATTGAACAAACCTCCTCTCGACATGTCTGAAAACATGTCCATCGCGTCGGATGTCGCCTGGTGAAGGCTGTGCGGGACTGTCTGCACCAAGGAGCTCCTTCAGATATTCTCCAAAGTTTTTTTTTTTCGAATTTGAAGGAAGATTCACAAGATCAACCATTTTATACCATCAAAAACCATGTCATCCCAGTTTATCCATTTTAAGGTTGGATAGCTCGGCGCTCCTCCTGAGTGTAGATGGGACCTCAGTGCTGCTGTATATACCCCCAGCGAAAAAAAAAAACACAACGTCAATGTAGCCTCTGGTTATTTAACATAGCCATGGTATAGATGGCCCATAGAAATAGATGGTTTACCTCTTAAAAATGGGTGGATTTTCCATGGCAAACTGTTAGTCATAACCAGATGGTAACTCTCGAAATCCCAGATATTTTCTCAAGAAATATCATCAAACGTCTGAAGTCTACGTCACTCTCTCCAAGTCCCCAAGAAAAAGGTGAAGATCAATCCCTTTGGTATCTGTCTCCTTTTTCCTCTTGGTTGTTTCAATGGTGGCACCCCTCTATGGTGAGAAAATGCTGGGCCCCGGGCTGGCTGGAGCCTGTTGCGCTGGAGCGCCAGTCCTGGTCGAAGGTTCTGACCGAACTGTCGTTTTTTGGAGGATCTGGAGGATCCCGAAAATGGTGGACCCAAGAATGATCCACTTTACAATATTGGATTTGTCATGTTTTCATGGGCAAACCAATGGTTTTTGGAGAAACACGTAGATTATAGAAAGAATCTTCCATCTTCAACTGTCAACCAGTAGTTCTTACTAAGTATCCATTTTGAAAATCAAAATTGGCAATGAAAAATCAATGAAAGAGACCCAACCGAAGGGAGTTCGGTTGGTGTCATGGCTTCCCAGTGCAGGTCCAACCCTTGGAGGGATCGCGGGGTCTTCATTCCCTCAAGGCTAAGTCGAATCAACAGTTGCAAGTCAGGGATACGAATTATGACCTAAGTCCATCAGACATCTCTGAAAAAATGTGTGATAATGATTTCACCAAAACCATGGTAACCATGGGTAACCATGATCATGTCATTGAGTGGGCTTTCTCTGAAAAAATGTGTGAAAATACCCGGCAAAATCCATCCCTCTCCTCTCAGAAGCCAAGGTGAATCGACCCGATTCCAGCTGGGCGAGCAGCGGCGATGTCATCGCCTACGTCATGGGTTTCCATAAACGGTACCCCAATAGTTGGATGGTGATAAAAGTGGAAAATCCGATTAAATAAAATGGATGATGATTTAGGGATAGCCCTATTTCAGGAAACCTCCATGTCATTACATGTTGTTTCCACTTTTTAGGCATCCTTTTTGCCGAAACATGCCGAAACATGCCGAAACATGAGAAAAGAAATGGTGTGTTTGATCTGAAACCGATCATTATTCAGTAATAGTGGATTATAAAATTGATAACACCCTAATGTAATAGTGGATTATAAAAACATCCTTATTCAAACATGTTTTGGTTCTTGTGTTTTGGTTCTCTCCGCTTCAGCATCAGCACCAAAACCTGCCTCTTAGCCCGCTGCGTTCGTCAGAGATTTCATGAGGTTAAACCCATCATGAGAGCTCAGTTGCTGCGGAGAAACACCGAGGAATCCAATTTAAAAAGCCATGAAGCAACGGTCCTAAAAAAGGTTCTTTATCAATCCCTCAAAAAAATAGATGTGTTTTATATACATATATAATTTTTATGAGCTTTTAGTCTTTTGATGTCTTTTGGGGACGGGTTTGATTTGTTTATCCTTTTTGGGGTGCGATGAACATGGCCTTAAAGGCAGTTCTTTAATGAAAGCTTTGACACCGGTCCTTGAATTTCCACTGTTTGCATCATGTCGGAGGTTGATCATGACCAAACAAAAATCCATCTCCGACCAGTCCCACCCATCCAAACATTATCTGTACTGAAACCCATGGAAAACCCAAAAAATCATCACCCCAAGCATCATCCCGCATCCCATCCCCAGCTCCTGTCCATCATCACGTTGCAGTTCCGTCCTCAAGATGGGCATCCCCCCGTTGTCCGGTGGCGTCCAGGTCAGGTTGATCACCGCTGGGGAGGCTGAGGTGGCCGTCGCCAGGGGCGGGTCCGGCTGGTCCGGCGGCGCGGCTGCGGTCAGCGGGCCGAAGATGGAGCCGCTGCGACAGCCGCGTTTGTTGCAGGCCGCCATGAAGAAGTTGTAGCGCCGGCCGGTGACCAAACCACTGTACTTGTACTCGTTGCCTGTGCAAGTCGAAGTTACTGTGTTTTTTGGGGGGATGAAAAGGGATGGATGAGCTGTGGAAGTACTGTTCTTGAGGACTTGTTATAAGTATGGATATAAGTTAAGGTATAGTTTTTGGATGTTTTTGGGGGAACACTCTGTGTTTTATGACTTGATCAGTAAAAAAGGGGCCTGGAAAAAAGCTGGACCCCAAAAAAGAACAGAAAAATGCTGATCGAAGATCAAAAAAAGTGGTCAAACTGACTTGCAGTCAATAGATACAAGTTGATGCAACAACTTTGAAACCCTGCCTGTCACTGACAGCTCCGTATCTGGTTCAAAATAGTTGGTGGGAAGCACATCCACACGCACAAAGTCTCCACCAAGGCCATCATCTCTGTAGGGTTCATAGCTGGTGATGGGACTGCCCCCATCATTTCCCGGTGCATCCCAACGGAAGGTGACCGCAGTACGCGTCTGGCTACCGGAGACCTTGGCCAAGACCACCAGGTCGGGCACATCGGTGGTGGTGTAGAGGGCCACCCCACTCCTCTCCCCCGGGAGGGTGCATTCGGCATCGTTCACGCAGAGACCCTGACCATCATAGGCATGAAGCGAAGTGCCCGTGCCGGTGGGACAGTCCGCATGGGCCTGGATCTGGATCTGATAATCCAAGCCGCTAATCAAGTTGGGCACGGCAAATTCGGTCCTGGACATATCGCAAACCAAGACCTGGGTGCTCAACAGGCCATTCACGGTACCATCATTGTGATAGATGGCATAGCGCACGATGGGCGAGCCTCCATCAGACGGTGGTGGATCCAACCTTAACGTGACACCCACAATCCACTGGAAAGGAAGGATTTTGGAAATGCCCAACATCCATCTTTTTTCAAGAAATATCCCCATGTTCTGCCAAGTGGTTGATGGCTGCATTCCCATTTTTGTTGGTGATATGGCTGCAAAAAGGATACAGAAATTAAAACCACGAGCTGTTTTCACGTTCAAACAAAATCCAATAGCATCCAATCTCCCTTCCAAAAGGGAGAAGTTCAATGTCACCAAAACTAGGATATCATACCCAAAAAAATATCTAGTCAGATGAGCTTTGAAATCCTCAAACCGACACTTCCCAAATCCCATCAAACATCTTCTCAAAATACCAGAACACTTTTTCACCACAATGTTTTTCACCAGCATAAAACTCCCATCGAAAAATCCCATCGACCCATCCAAATCCCATGGAAAAATCCTATGGAAAGTCATAAAAAAAACAGGAAAATCCCATCCAATCCCTATGGAAACTCCCAGGCACCCAATGGTAATGGACCCAAAGGAGGCCGTCACGAAGCGCGGCTGCAGCGGCGCCGCAGGCGGCTCCGCGGCCAGGAAGGTGAAGACGCTGGTTTGGGCGCCTTCGCCCACGGAGCTCACGCTGCTCACCTGAGAGAAGGTTGCTGAGATTTGCTGAGGGTGTATAGATGTAAGGCGATATTATATATGTCATATATATATATATATATATAAACATGTATGTGTATATACTGTATATATAATATGTGATATTTAATGATATTTATATATTATCTAATATGCTTAGTTCTAGTTCTTAAATCCGTTAAGCTTGGAACATGAAGGGCTGGGTTGTGTGGAGACAATTGGACGCTTTACTCATCCAAAATGGGATAGAATAGGGAGCTTGGCCAACAAACCATACACTTGACCAACCAAAGATTCAAAGTTTCCTCCCTTTTCATCAGTTGAACCAATTTGGAAGACTAGTAGATAGATGAATGGTATCCATGGAATGCACAAAAACATTGAGGCCCTGACTTTTGAAGGGTGCGGATATAGGAACTTTGATGGTTTCAGCGATGAACAACATGAATAGTAGTGGTGTTTTTTTTGGAAAAAAAGGAAAAGATGCTGACAAATGATATGCATTGGACCCAGAATTCCCTCGCTTCTGTCACAAACAAAAGTTATGAATAAATCCATTGTCAATATGTGAAGATTTCTGTAGTGCTTCCGAACAGAAGGAAAAGAAAAGAAACAAAACAAAAACCTAGAACAAAAATGAACAGTGTTTTAAAGAAAGAACTTCCCTCACTTCCAATCATCTCCATATTTTTGTTCCCCAAGTGTTCCCCACCTGATACCAGTAGCGCCGTCCCGGCGTGAGCCCCGTGTGTTTGAAGCTCCGCACGGAGGGGCTTCCAGATCCATCAAAGACCAAGGAGAGCGAGTCATCGATCCCGGTATTGGCGTAGACCCGGTAACCGATCACCATGGCGCCACCTCACCAGAAGTGATCAATGTGGCCCCTGGGGACTGGGGACCCCACGAATTTTAGGTGAAAATGAAGAAACATTTAAGGAGTTCATGGAAGATTGTTTCAATATCTTTCATGTATTGGAAATACCAACATCACCAACTATATTAGGGGATCACCAACTATTTGGACTTGATTCCCAATAGTTGATGTGTTTTTTCGAAAAATCACCAACTATATTAGGGGATACATATGATATATATGTTATGTGGATAATTTCTAGGGGATCATTTCTATGGGCCGCAGCCCCACCTGTATCGCTTTCGGAGGTCACCGGCGTCCACATGACCTCGATGGCCGTTTTGCTGCTCGGCGGATCGTCCCGGGTCACCGAGGCCGGCGGCACGGGGAGGTTGGCGGCGGTGGCCACCAGGTACGGCGAGACGTCGGCGAAGTTGTCGTCCTCCACGCCGTTGATGGCCAGCACCCGGTACTTGCACTTGCGCTCGAAACAGAGAAAGGCCGTGTCATCCATGCCTGGTTCAGAAAAAAGCCGGAAAAAATATCTACATACAATATATCATATATATAATACATAGATATTATTGAGCTATTTGGCTATTTATGTGTATGATAGTCATTGGGGATCTCATCATAGCATTTCTATGGTTGAAATTAATGTTGAAACTATGGTTGAAAAAAATCTATGACACCCAGTTTCAAACATCAACCAAGGTGCAGGAATGCTGATTCTCCGGCAAGGTGGTTAAATAGCTATTGTCCGCTTGAAGACACTGAACGGTGCCGAAGAAGTAGTTGTCGTGATTGGCGCGCTGCACCTTGTAACCCGAGATTGGCATCCCACCGTTGTTGCTGGGAGCCATCCATTGAATCTCCTTGGTGCAGGTGGTCGTTGAGGGGTCAAAAAAAACACCAAATGATGATCTGTTGGCATCTTCTAAAGAGTTGTTGATCCAAGTTAGGCATCCATTAAAGGTTGGAACATGGCCAGCATAATTCTTGAGCACCTCTTTGATCAGACCATGAAGGTTTCCCTCAAAATTGCCATGTCCGCTCCAAGGTTCCACAACCTGGAGAGTGGTGGACTTCAGAGTAGGCTGCGCTGGTGGATACGGTCGCCTGCAGGTAAGGGAAAAGGAGAGAATGGCAAGCCGTTGTTGGCAAAAAAGCACACACCTATGTTTTTATGTTCAAATCCTCTATCATGCTATCTCCAGTATTACTGGTTCGTCCTCTGAGACCAGCACCAAAAATCTCAAGCTTCAAGAGGGGCTGATCACTACAGTATTTCCCGAGTTTATGACCATCATTGGCCATTCGAAAATAGAAAAAAATATGTTGAAACGCCTTGGATTTGCAATGTGTGAATCCCCCATGGCTAAGTCCTCACATCAATGGCATCAATGGCAACAAAAACACCATGTTCATCACCTGATCATCCCTTGAATCCTGGGCAAAACCCCCAAATCTTGGGGAAACATCCCCCAGAGTCGACCTGGCACAGTACCGCGGCAGGGAGGCTGAATAGCCGGACTCCCCAGCGTCGCTCAGGGCGGTGGCACGGAAGTCGTGCATGTTGCCTCGGCTTTTTCCCAGCGATTTCGGATGATTTCGGGGATTTTGAGAGTGATTCAATGGGATAAATGGAGCTTTAGATAGTCAGATAGTCAGATGGGAGATACCATGGATTTTCCCACCAGTCCCAGTCTGGTAAACTGATAGTCAACTGGGCATACAATGAAGAAATCGTGGGACTTACGCCTGATAGTGTATCAATCCATCACCGGTCGAGAGGCCAGTGGTGCAGCCCGCCAGGGTGAAGGTACGTACAGTGCTCACTCCAGCGCCATCGTACTTCAAGACATTGTCGGCCTCGGAACCCCATGGTGAAAATCCCAATTGCTGCGGCGAAAAAGAACACAGTCAAAAGTGTGTTCTGTCTTCAACCCCAACATTTTTCCGTTACACATCCAGCCACCCCATAAAAACACCCAGCCTCACCACCCTTTCCCCCCATCACCACCTTCCTCCAAGTCACATAGAGCCGGAAGCCGGTCACCGTCAGATCCGACAGGGGGATGTCCCAGGACACGGTGATGGTCGTCTCCGTGGAGGTCACGAAGCTCACCGTGGGTGCCGTGGGCACCGCGCTGGCAGGGATGGTGGCCTCCGGCGAGTACAAGGTGTCCCCAACGGTCACCAGGTTGAAGGCCGAGATCCGATAGATGTAGAAACTGTTCGCCGCGATGTTGGTGGTATCCACCTGGAAATGACAGAAATGACAGAAATGACAGAAATGATCCACCTGATGGGTGAAGAGTCTGAAGAGTCTTGGTAGGGCCACTAGGGATGATTTCAACTGATGTTTTTGACTCAAGTGGCTGGAATATATTGTTCTTCAGAAACTGGGAGCCAAAGGTCTGGGATGCTTCAAGACTAAAATGACTAAAGTCATCAAAATCTGTGTTGGCCTTAGATGTCAAGCCATATCCACAGGATGGACAAAGGGCTGTGGTGATGACGAAGGCACGAAAAGAAGAGATAAAAAAAATGACAATGTATGCGCGTGTGTATACATATTACTGTATACATGCACACAATTTATAATGTTTGGGATATCTCGGTGATGCGTTCTTCATGCCCTCCTCCCCAAAAACGCACAAAAAGCACCGATGTTTGCACGTCGTTTTCGTGCCCAGCCACATATGTAGTGGAGGTGTAGGCACTCGCAGTAGTGGTCAACTGCACCCAAGCTGCCGTTGGGTCGTCCTTTCTTTCCACAATGTATCCCAAGATGGGTGACCCGCCATTGTAAGGTGCAGCCCATGACAGATGTACTGCGGTTGAGGAGGTGGATGCCCTAGCAGCAACTTAGAGGCTGAGAGGGCTGAGAGTCAATGTCGAATTCTATTGGAAACTTGCACAAAAACAACCATCTTAGTTGCAGTTCGGAACCATCATTCCAACTTTTTGTAACCCCAAAAAAGAAGCAGAGCAGCACAATCCAATTCTAAAATAGCAACTTGAACCCTTTCTATCTGGTGACTTAAGTTCCCACACTAAACTCCAACCACTCCTGCCATCAGATCATCCCACCATCCAACCATCCAACCATCCGACCCGCCTGTCCACCACCGGTCTCCCCGGTGCATCCGGCTTGGCGGCCGCCACGATGGAGAAGACGTTGGACTTGGCGCCGTCCCCGGTGGGGTTCACACTCTGCACCTGTGGGTCACCGTTTCCATAGGGGGAATCCCCAGCCCCCAGCCCCACATGAAACACTGCCATGGTGCCATGGTATGGGTCCAAATATGGGTCCAAATCCCCTACTAACCCCGTGGTTTCTGGGGGTGTTTTGAGATTTATGGATATATGTGGATACACTGGAAATACTGGATATACTTAAAATTCACCAATATGGAAAATCGATTGGTGTAAAGGAGATGGAATGGGTGGTTGAACCAACCACTATCTGCGGGTATAGAATGGACGCCAACAAACATATGCAGTGGTACATCTGTTTGTCCAGAAATGCTGCATTCATTTTTGATTTTCGCCATCTTAATGTGGAGAAAGTGGGAATATGATATTAAATTACAAACATATATTAAACATTTACGTGTATATATTTTTATATACTAAATTAATCTAAATTCATTGAATTCGTGTGACAATTCCGCACAACCATAAAACGATATAAAACGTTCAAGGCTCCATCATTTCCCCACCTGAAAGCGGTAGGTATGCCCCGCCAGCAACGCTACGGAACCATCGGAGAAGACCGGCTGCCAGGAGTAGTAGAGGGTCGAGGCCTTGGTTCCGCCGTCCCAGATAAGGTTCGCGATGTTGCCACCATTGCCATCGTCCACCCAGACCTTGTAGCCACTCATCCCTGAAGCTCCGGTGAGTAAAGGCTTCTTCCAGGCCAGGTCAATACCTAAGCTGAAGGAAAATCTGAAGCCCCCCTGGTTCTGTTACTTGGATATATCCCATCCAAATCAGAAAAAAAACGGTGAAATACTGTCATTATCAGTCTCACATCCCAAAAAAAAACATCTCCCAACCCCCCAAAATCTGCCCCAAAAAAGCTCCAGCTGCGATAACTGGACTGGAAGGTGGCGACCACATCATACGGCTGCCCCGCCACATCTGAGGCTGTCAGGGTGATTCGTTCGCTTCGGGGCCCCTCCCCGGCCGCGTTCACCGCGGCCACGGCGAAACGGTAGGGGTTCCCGGGGGTCAAAAACTCAAAGAACTCGGTGGTGGTGGTGCCACTCGCCGTGTTTTTGGAGATTTCGGTGTAGCCATCATCCATGTAAAGTCTGTAATAGATCAAGGATGAGGAACCAATATCCTCAATGACTCAATGCCGGAATTGGCGTCAGATTGGGAGTTTGGGAGTTTGGTCAAGGTATCATTGGAAGTCCAACATCCAACGCATCATCCCAAGGCTTCCGTCAGTATCAATCATTGGATTTGAGCGGTACCCCAATCGCTATCAGGGGAAAACCCCCAAAAAAAATGCAAATGTAAACTCATACTTTCAAACTACTGTACTGATCCTTTTTTCACCTTTAGGTGATCAATTGAACGATTTGTCTGCATCTTTATCACTATCGGGGGTTGCTACATCTATAAATCTATCTCTTTGTTTAGATAAGCCCCAGTTCATCCATGTTTCATCCATCCAAACATCATGGCTCAGCCATACAAACCCCCCCAAAAAAAATGAACTATACATAATTATACAAACCACCCAAAAAAAGTAGAATGATGTAGAATGGAAATTGTTAATCCTTAATCATCCCTATCCCCTTTTTTTGCTTCCCCTTTAAAAACTTTGTTCCCCGAGTTTCCGTCACCGCATCCCACGCCAGGGAGATCTTCTCGTTGCTCTGGTCGCCCTCGCGGCGGAGGTTCACCGGCGGCGAGCCGGGCTTGCGGAACTCGCAGCAGACCACGGCCGTGACGTCGCTCAAGGGCGACTGGCCGATGCGACTCCAGTAGGAGGTTTGGAAGAGATACCTGGGAGAATGGGAGATGGGATGGGAGATGGGGTATGGCTTATGTATGGCTTATACATGGCTTATATATGGGTTATATGTGGGTTATATGAGCATTTATGGGATTTCAGGGTTGGGATGGGATGACATCCCGGGTGGTTTTGAAAATTATTGGATGCTTGATGGTGAACCAAAGGTTTTAACGTAGCGATGCAGCAAGATAGCAGTCTACAGCGGTCTACAGTCTTAGCGCAGCAAGAAACCCAAACTCAACAACCATATGAAGAGTTGTAGCTGATAGTAACTGTAGGGATAGCATCTCATCATCCCCCAACCTTCCCGCAAGCAGGGAAAACCTATCAAGTCACCAAGCCCCCCAACTCACCAACCGAGGTGCTGTCGTCCTTCCACCAATCCTCCAATGACCAGTTCCACCGTGGAGGTGCCATCCATGTCGCCTTCATAGCTGAAGCGCAGGACACCGCCCAGACCATCGTTGCGGTACAGGGTGTAGCCTCAGGCGCCAGACCAGCATGGCAAACTCTCATTGGAATGTTCCACGGCCAAACTTTGAATCTGAGTTGAAATCACTCAAAATTCGGAAATTCACCGAGTTCAAGTTTTTGGACATCACCAAAAACCATCACCAAAAACCATCGCCATCCAAGCCATCCATCCCCATCCAAGCTGCGGATCGTTGGCGACCAGCCGGAAGGTGCACCCGTCAGCGGCGTGAAGCGGAAGGTCATCGTCCCACTACCCGTGTTGATCAACAGTGCCGGGTCCGGCCTCGAGCCGGGGCCATTGATGTTGTCATCTTGGAAAAAAGAACCCAAAAAAGTGATCCAAATACTGTAGATTCTATATGACCAAATAGATCAATCAAATCAAATCAAATCAAATCAAACAGCAAATCAACTTTCTGTTTTTTTCTGTTGCTTGGTGAACATATGTAGAAACTGTCTAGTTGTGGATCATCTCCATACCAAACATCACAAAAGAAACATGTATAGAATGGAGGTTTAGGGAAAAATATGGAAAAATCATCTATAATACCCTCTGGTAAACATACAAAAAACTATGGGTCAAATATGGTCAAATCACCATTCTTTTAATGGGTAAATCAACGAACTAAATGGCCATTGCTTCAATAGCAAACTGTTAGATCTGTTAGTTTACCAGACGGTACGAGTATATCAACTATGTGTTCCCATATTTCCCATGATATCATTATATCCAGTTATAATCCCCAAGTATAATATCATCCCATTATATCCAGTTATAATCCCATTATATCCATTTAGAATCCCCAGTCAAAATCTATATAACATGCCCACGTTTCCCGCCATCGCCGTCGCCGCCCAGGCGCTTCACTGGCGGCACCGATGGCTGCGCGGAGATCGTCACCGGCTCGCCATCGTCGCCGTTGGTGGCGAAGATTCTGCAGGCCACACATGGGTTTTACCCTCTGGTTTTGTCAAAATAGCTATTGACAATGGCCATTGAAATAGTGTATTTTCCCATTAAATCCATTAAACATGGTGATTTTCTATAGTTATGGTTATGACTTTCTTTCCAGCCACAGCCCTATACCCCCCAAAATGCATGTACCTATCTGAAATGTGCATGTTCAAAATGCAGTGTCTAAAATAAGCATGTGCAAAATGCAGAGTCAAAATGCATGTCTCTAAATATGCATGTCCAAAAACCATGTGCCAAATGCATGTGTTCAAATGCATGTGTTCCATAACTGTTATGGGACAGTTTACCAGAGGGTAACGTCAAAAACAATGATGGAATGTGCAACGAATGTGGGTTTTGTCTGATTTGTTGAATGGGGAAAACCCCAAAACCATCCAACATCCCATAGCTGAATTTTGGGGAAAAGCCACTTAAAATAGCCATCATTCACCATTTTCACAGACTTTCCCTATGAAAATTGCCAGTTGATCGTAATCCTGGAAAATGATGATGGGTTTCCAACATGGGGTCTGGCATGTTTTGTTGGCATGTTTGAAATAGGAAAGATGGAAAGTCATAGAAAATCTACTTGTGAAATGGTGAAATATAGGAAAGTCCCCCGTCAAATCTATAGATGTTAATCACACTTTTTCTTCCTTTTTTTCCCTGGATTTTCCCTGGATCTCCATCAGTGTTCATCCCATCCCCCACCTGTAGTAGTAGACATTTCCAGTGACCAACCCACTATCCGTGTAGGAGAAGGTGTTTTCATCCGTCAAGGCCAGCTGTGAATCGATGGCACCACCATTGCCGTCGTCCCGGTAGATGCGATACCCCACAATGGCCTTGGCGCTATTGTCCTGTGGAGGGATCCACGACCTGAGTGACTCGTGGCGGACCAAGGTGACCGGCCAGGTTTTCATGTGGAAAAAGGGAAGAAACCCACCATTTTATGGCATATGTGATGAATTTATGGGATATTTCCGTGGGATTTTGATGGACTATATAGAACCAACAATTGATTCTGGTACGTTTTCGTAGATGTACCTGTACCTCAAAAATTGTGAGTTTCCGCAATGGAAATTGTGAGTTTCAGCAGTGGAATTTGGGGGTATCCCATTTCGAGACAAGCCCATTTGTGTATAGAAAAAACATGCCAGGAACCCGAGGATCTTAAAGCATGACGGCTACTGGTGACCGGTGGTGACTGTGGATTGAAGTAACCAGCATAGGCGCATTATGGACCCACTGCCATGAACCCCAAATCATTGATGCTACCAAAGGCAGGGAACAGTTGATTCACATCGTACTGGAAGTCGTGATGGTAGAAGGCTTCCACTGGTCCTGCAATCTGGATCATGGATCATGTAGGGGTCTCAAGAAAGATAGAAAAGTTCATCTCCACTCCTTAGACGATGTCCCTTTCCTTCTGGTCGGGGATCCCTTTCGACGAACTTCTGACAAAACAGATTGGCTCAAGTCCCAAAATATCAATAGAATTCAATAGATTGTTTTAAGGAAAAAATCCCACAGGAAACCATGTTTTTTCCCAACGCTAGGGGGGTCCTGTAAATGTTCCCTTATGTTCCCTTAAAACCATCCCAGTTCCCCAAAAGCAGTCCTGGTTTATCGAAGACCAGCACGGTCTGTGGAAAGAGTCCCAGTAAGCTGCGGGAATGATACCAGGAGTCCTTTCCTATGACCTCTCGCACCAAACCTTGGAATTTGCAGCAGAAAATCAACCAACATTTCTTCCCCATGTCTGAAAGATCCATGAAAGCAAAACTATGAATTCACCAATGAAAGCTATTCCCTATATAGATTCCCCATGTCTGGAAATACTGTAACCCATGAAAAAAATAAATAAAATCTTTTAAAGTCACCTTCTGCAAATCTAAGAAACCCTGATCACTGGCCCATTCCAGGCGCATGCGCGCGAAACCCGTGCGTTCATAGTACATCACCTGCAAATGGTACAACCTCGATCCCGTCAACAGAATGGGCCGGGTCTCATACTGCCCTGCAGTTGCTTGGCTCAGGACCAACTCATCATCAATCCACAGATTGGCGCCATCATCACAAGTGATGTAAAAGGTGTAGTTCGCCGCCGTGGGCAACTGCAAATAGCCATCAAACTGCGCCGAGGCATAGTCCGAAGAGTCGGCCGTCACCAGTCCTTCGGCCCAGTTGAAGTCGATCGCTGTGTCGACCTGGCGAAAAGGTGGGGAAATCCAACAAAATTCAAAAGGAAAGGTTGTGGAAGAGTGACAAAGCAAGTTTTTCGCTGCAAGTTCTTAAAGAATCCAAAATGTGATGGACAATCCTAATAAGCCAACAAGACTGTTTGGGAATCTCACCCAACCTTGACCCCCAAATTCCAATCTCTTCACTTTTTGAATCAAAAGACAGCTTCCAATTTCCCCTACCTGTGAGATGGCTGGCACCCCTTCCACCCATCGATTGTTGAAGTACCGCGCGTTGATGCCCCCTTTGTTCAGCGCGTAGCAATTCACCTTGTGGACCCCCGTGGTGTCCAAACGCAGATTCACCCGGAAGAGACCGGGCGCGGTGCGGACCGTGTCCAGGGCCGGGCGGAAGGGGGTAGTCTTCTGCTCAGGGCCGTCGGCTTCGCAGAACATGAAGTTGTTGCCTCAAGGGAAGTTCGTTTCTGCTTGTGATCTCCCGGGTGAGTTCACAAAACCATGGCAATCACCATGTCCTAATAGGTTTCAAACAGCTATATCACAAATTCGAGGGTAAGGCAAATGAGGAGATCTTCCAGGTGACAAATTCTGGGTGGATAGGATGTTATATTCAAATATATATATATATAATATATATAATATATATATATATATAAATGATTCTAAATATAAAAAAGGAATGAAATGGATATAACATGATATAACTTATGTAACTGAGATACAAAACCCCAAGAAGCAAATTGCTGCACAAAGTCCAATGTTTTCTGGAGAATTGAAGTGTGAAACGATGTTAAACTGCAGTCCGGGATGCCCTGGTCTGGCACGTCGTTCCCGAATTCGTCTCGGACCTTCATCCAGTGGCTTGGGTCAACATTGACATATAGATTATATATATATTATATATAGATTATATATAGATTATATATAGATTATATATAGATTATATATATATTATATATATAGATTATATATAGATTATATATAGATTATATATAGATTATATATAGATTATATATAGATTATATATAGATTATATATAGATTATATATAGATTATATATAGATTATATATGATCATATAGTCTAATGATTATATAGTCTAGTAACCATCTGTTGCGGTCTTGGTATCAACACTGACATGTAGTAGATCATAGTATATCTCTAACCATCCACTGTCAAAAACTCTGTTCATTACTTCATGATGTGCCATCATTACTATCTACATCTATCTACATCTATCTACTGTAGTAAGTGGTTTTCTATGTTTTGTTCTAACTCGCCCCGAATCGCCATCAGGGCGAAGCACTTCGCCCCGCATCCGGCCTGAAAGGTCACGCTGTTGTCCGTGCTGCGGCGGATCTCAGGGAAGAAGGTGGTGAAGGCATAGAGATAATTCACCTGAAGCAGATCTTAGTGACTTAGTGGATGGCTCCCAAGAACTGGAAATGATGGGAAAATGAGGCTTGAAACTGGAGCAAAGATGGGAAAATGGATGGAAAATGAGGCTTGAAACCTTGTGGGAATTGATGAAATTCATGTGCCCCCTTGGTTTTTTGGAAGTCAAAGCCATGTGTCATCCCAGTAGCAGATTACGGAAGTGGCTAAGGGGATGTTGAAGTCTCCAGTTGTTGGGGGAACCCATTGATCAGGCTGAAGATTCGAGTGTTCTTCGCTGGTTTCCCCACCATAAGCTGGGCGTCTTCCAACAGAACTTGGCGGAATGATACCCCAACTGTTTCAAAATCAGTTCAGCAGGTCTCCGAAACAATTCTCACAAGCACATCTGAATATCTTGAACAAAGACTATGGGAAGTCGGCAACCCCTCTTGAAACCATTTTTGAAGCCAACTATCCACATGGAAAAATCACTATCCCATGTGGTTTTTCTGAACATCGATCTTCAAATGCTGGGATGTTGAGGAAATTTCGCCTTTCGCCTTGGCACCTGGAACCCCAACCCCGGGCCCCGGGGGCCCAACGCCACTGGTGGAATCGATTGGCTTAGGATTGATCACCAGCCTTAGAATACTTGGACTCAGGGTCCCACCGGGTCCAAACCACCTTTCCAGACTCTGAGAATAACTGATCCCATCCCCATCAAAATTGACCCATGGCCTGGTTATCCTGGTCCCAAATATCTGTGGAACTCATTTTCTAATGGCTTTCACCATGGTGAAACCCCATGGCTCGGCCATGGTTTTTTCTTGTCGTCTGCGCCCCCGGGCGCGAAGGTGTTGGGGGCCACGGGGTTCACCGATTGACCGTTCACCCGCAGGTTGACGTTCAGGGTTTGCGCCTCGCAGGAAAATCCAGTGGTTGGAATTCGGCATGGCGGCATGGGTCAGACACGGCACAGTACGAACTCGCACCCAAAGGTTCAGATGTTACAAAACAAGCATAACTTTGGGGGAGTACATCCAAACTTCGAAATCAGGATGAATATCCCATTCATATCCCATTGATACCCATTAAATCCCATCATAATATTTCATAGTTGCAGTTCCATTTAATCCTATCCAAGATCTCCGTTCGCGCCTGCGTGATCAAATACGAACATCTGTACACACCCAGGCCCTGATCCATGCAGCTCATTCGAGCATCATCAATGGTGACCTCAAGGGCGGTCGTTTTTGTGGTGCTTTCATAGGGAAATGCTGAGGAAATCTATGGTGAATTGATGTTAATTTCATGACCCAAAAAAAACTGGGAAAAACTCTGGATGTTTCTGCATCCTAAAAAGGGTCTCCATAAATTCCATGGGCCGAAGGGATGGGGAAGCTTGAGTTTGGTGAGTCTTCTCCTGTTCAATGGGAGGTTCAATGTGCCCATCTGAAGTGACAAATCGAAGTTGTGTAAAGCACTTGAGAGCGGGACAGGTTCACCGATGGAAACACCCCTGCGCACGGCATGCCATAGCATGAAGCATTTTGTTGGGGGAAGGTCATCCATAAATTGGCTCATGTGGTAAACTCCAAACCATCAACCATACATGTTTCAATATGTTTCATAGATTCTTCATAGATTCTTCATACCAATTTTGCAGCTATTTTTTGCCAAAAAAGAAGCACACCACATCCAACTTAGCCCCGCATCCCAAGATGTGGATGTCATAGTGGACCGCCTGTGGTTCAGCTGTGCGTCCCGCAGGGTCACAAAGAAGACGCCCTGCGGTTGGCGATTTATTAGGCACTTTGAGAATCCAAAATTGGAGGTTTCACAAATCAAAATTGGAGGCTTTACAAACAGAATCTGGAGGCCTGACTAACACAAATTAGAGTTGTAAGTTAAAAAATTTAGAAAATGAATGTTTCACCATTAAAAAAAAATGGAGGTTTTTGCAACCAAAATTATCAAAATTGGGGATATAGGGATGGGTCGAGCCGCCTGTGATTTTCACATGCGGCTAGGGGGGTGGGGGCGGGTGAGCATCCACTTGTATACCCAGGCGCTAGGATTTTGACCTATCCACAAAATCATTCAACAAACACCAACTATCCAAGGCTCGAAAGAGAATCCACGACAAGGACAGTAAGGATAACACGTGGATCACATCCATCCCCCATCGGTGGTGAAACCAAGGGCCCCTTTTTTCGCGCCTCAACGCCAGCTTCGGCATATTGGAGGCCAGTGCCCGTGATCAAACTATCCACCTCAGGTCGCTGGGTTGGTGGCGGATTCGGTGGTTGATTCGCCATGATCCACCTGAGGCTGCCTGAGGCTCTAACCGCACTGGTGGGCCCAGGCAAGACGGTGGTGGTAAATGGCGAGTCAACAATGTCAGCACCTGGGTTTCCACCCAAATGCTAAGGTTTAAGCAACTGGGCAAACAAACACAGTAGTGTTATGGCAATCGGATTTTTCTGCACATCATCCTGTACATCCCCCTGCTCAGCAGGGATCCTGGTGGAAAGTCTTTGTTCCCAACTGGAAATTTGTCGAAACCCGGTTGGAACCGGCAGCTTGAGGGAGAACCCAGTGAATGGTCTACCTGGTTTCTGGTTTCATCATTTTTGTTTCAAAATTTTTCGTCAAAAAAACACCATTCTACATATCTACAGTTTTTATGTCCACATCCTTTTCTTGATAACTTCATTTTGTCCTACATTCCTACCAAAAAATATCATTTAAACTCCATTCCAAACGTTACTTCCTCAGCTGTTTGGTTTCATATGGATGATTTGGTATTGAAGATCACCGGCCATTTGCGGGTCCATCATTGGGACCCCGGAAGTGACAAAACCTTTCGTCATTCCATCATATCGTTTGGTCACATAATGGCGTATGATCATCTCCAACATATACAAGAAGGCGATTCCCAGAATGGTTTATGATCATTTCCCATTTTTGATAGTTATACATATATATATATATATTTGTTTATTCATTTATGTATATACATTTATATTATATAAATATAGGGCAGGCGAAAAACCTTTATGATCATTAACCAACAGGGATCAACAGCGGCGCAAGGACTCAGCTTTGGAGTTCCCCTTCCACCTTCACCTCACCACGGCTGGAGGAACGCACCAGCACCGGCCGGGCGGAGGCGGGGCCGCTGAAGGCGTTCAGGAGCTCCGAATCCAAATCGTTCCTTGGGAAAGGCGGTCCCATGGGAATCTATGTATGTTAGATTATAATGAATATATTCTATATGAATATAGTGAAATATTAGGCCACATGTTTTACATTATATGTATACATAACATATTATGTATATATATATGTGGCATAATATACATATGATCATATGACATAAATCAATGTACATTAACCAATGGAAGTTGGGTGGGAAGCAAAGCAGAACTGGAATAGCAATAAGAATACATGCACAACAAAACTAGTGACCTTGGGAAGCGGTGACTGAGGGACGCGGCGACTTGACTTAGGGGAGTGATGACTGAGGGAAGTGGTGACTTAGGGAAGGGGTGACTTAGGCAAGTGGTGAACAAGGGAAGTGGTGCAAAACGCATTGTAATGGATGTTGCATGGGACTGGCATGGGGTCTGTGCGTGTGTGCGGGTGCTTGCGCGCGTGTGTCAAACCCACTAATGAGTTTCCAAATTGAAGCCAGTGATCAATTTTACACGTTTAGCAGAGGGGCTGGTGGTCCGTGCAAGTACCAGCCCAACGAAAAGGATTGCATGCGACACTGATACCATTGGAAACGTCCAGTGACGTATCTGCAGTTGCAAGTAAAGCTATATCATTCTCTGCCAGCCTGCTGCATCAGGATGGTCACTTAGGAACCTGCAAGGTGATAACAACCTCATCACTCTAAAGTTCCAACCTGAGAGGGAGGGAACGAAAGCCAGCGAGGGTTGAATGTGCGGAGCCCCTTTTTTCTAGCTCTCGAGGGAAGAGGCGGCTTTAACCGCGTCTGCTCCACACATTCCACCACCATCACATCTCCTCTAGCCAACACACCCCGTTAAGTGCTTTAATCCAAAACAAGTTTCAACCAAATCCAAGAAGACCTTTTATAAAATCCACACAAAGTTCACTTCTCTGCCTCTAGCTTCCAGACAGCAGGTCTGCTCCATACATCACATTGCTTCACCCCTCACAGCTCCTCTACCCAACACACCTCCTCAAGCGCTTTATCCATCACAAGCTTCGCCCAAATCCAACAATACCCAAGGATAAGATCCATCAAAAGCTCGGGCATCTTCAATGCGAAGCAAACCGGACCATATCAGCCGTTTTCAGCGCCAAGCACACAGGACCATATCAGCTTCATCTAGTGGCAAAACTAGCTTTGCATGTAGCAGACGAATTTAGCGAATCCTTTGGTTCCTTCTCTGCCTGTAGCTTCCAGAAAGCGCGTCTGCTCCAGACATGACATTACTCCAACCCCCCCAACTCCAACAAGACCCAAGCACAACAGACCAAATCAGCTGCTAGGTTTCATCTAACCAACTAGCATGCCATTAGGATTCATCAGAGCAAGTCCTCAGTCCTTTGGTTCCTCCTCTGCCTGTAGCTGCCAGAGAGCACATCTGGCCCATACATGACACTACTCCACCCCCGTCACCACTGCCAAGCCGAACGGACCATATCAGCTGTTGGGGCTCATCTAGTGGCAAAACCAGCTCGCATGTAGCACACGACTCGAGCAAGTCCTTTGGTTCAATGTTAGTTTGTGGTGTAGCCATCTTCAGGGCCAAGCCCAGCCGCTGAGGTTCAGAGCGAGTCCTTTGGTTCCTTCTTTGCCTGAAAGCACGTCTTCGTCAATGCGCAGCCCACCGGACCATATCAACCGTTGAGGTTCAGCCTGAGTTCATCCAGTAGCAAAGTCCTGATTGCCCCGCCCAAAAAAAAAAGTGGACAGGTGACGAGGGGGGAGCGGACCAGCCCACAGTTTGCGAGCCGAAGCCTTACCGACACTCACTTGAATTTCCACGTTTTCTCCAGCAATAGGGGCAACTGCCCCCCAAACCCCCTGATACTCACTACGCTCGTAACCAACAACTAGGTAACTAGGCCTTGCCTGTCCGGCTGGCTTTCGAAATTCAGAGTAAGCACTTTTACTCTCACAGTCTCAATCTGTACTCTTTTTTGGAGCCGGCCTGAATTTGGTACTGCAATACCTCGAATTGTGATGGGCTTTGGTGCTGCGGGAACTGGCTTGAGGCCGAAATACAGGAATCACAAACAAATGGAGAAAGTCACACGACGAACACGTCACAAGACAGACAATTCCCCTCATCTCTGGGTGCGACCCAGGATACTTGGGTATAGCTGGGTGCACCTTCCCTCTTGTTCCCCGGGCGGGCACACTTCTCCTTCCCCTTTCTCCCCATACCCTATCTCTCCCCTCGCCGCAGCCTCAGGAATGGGTTTGTCCCTTCCCTTTGCTGTCCTGCTTGAGTTGTCGAAGTTTCCCAGCTTTTTGATTCTTGTCGTGACGCAGTGCGACAAGGAAAAAAAAGGCGCATCTATCAAACTTCTGAAGTTAAGATAAGGGCTTGTGCGTGTGTGAAACCCGCTATCTAATCGTTATTCGGGTAAAAGTTTCTAAATTGAAGGCAGCGATCAAGTTTACATATTGAGCAGGGAGGCTGGCTGCCCATGCCAGTACCAGCCCAACGAAGAGGCTTGCATGTGACACTGATATCACTCCAAGTGTTTTGTGCAAGCTTTGTTGTACGAAGTAGTACTGGGAAGTATTTTGTGAAATTCCTGTAGACAAAGTAGTACAAGGAAGTGTTTTGTGCAAGCTTTGTGGTTCAAAGTAGTACTGGGGGAAAGAGCTGGAGATCAAACTGCCATTATGAATATGAGTACATACTTTGATTACACTGGGAAGTCGTTTGTGCAAGCTTTGCTGTACGAAGTAGTACTGGTAAGTATTTTGCGCAAGCTTGTGGTGCAAAATAGTACTGGGACGTACTACGTGCATGTCTTGAAATACGAAAAAGTACTGGGAAGTACTCTGTGCATGTCTTGAAGTATGAAGAAGTACTGGGAAGTACTTTGTGTAAGTCTAGAAAGTAGTACTGGCAAGTGCTTTGCGCAACGCCTGTGATACAAAGTCATACTGGCAAGTACATTGCGCATTCTGCTGCCAAATAAAGAAAGGGAGGATGTATTTTGGGTGTGTTCGGGCAATGTAGCTAGCTAGGATGTCGACGCATATGTATACTGCTGCAACGGCCTTAGATGGAAAATGGTTAGCCCGGTTGAAACTCTTTTTTTCCGGGTGCCTCCAGCTCTCCTGCGAGCTGTGCAGCTGCTGGACCTTCTGTGCTCGCGCCCTGGTGGCGATACCAAACAAAGGAACGGAGGATGCTTTTTGGCGTGTTCGGGAAGTGTAGCTGGTCATTCTGTGCGTAAAAGGGGCTCTGTGCAAAAAGCTCCTCTTTGAAAAAGCTTCTGTCTGCAAAAGCTTCTCTGTGCAAAAGGTTCCCATGTGTAAAACCGTTCTGCGTGTAAGGCTTTTCTGTGTAAACACATCTGTGTCTAAAAGCTTCTCTGTGCAAAAGCGTTCTGCGTGCAACGGTTTTTGTGTAGAAGAGCTTCTCTGACAGCTAAAGCTTTCTGACGTACAGAAGGGCTCTGGGTTCATCAAAGCTTGGGTGAGATGAGAAGGGTTGAGCAGTGCCCCGATGGGATGAAAATAGTTGAGAAGCATTTGGATGACTTCTGAGAAGAGATGAGATGAGAAGAGCTGAGATGAAGTGAGATGAGGTGAGAAGAGCTAAGATGAGATGAGATGAAGTGTGGAGTGTGAAGTGCGAAGTGTGAAGTGTGGAGTGTGAAGAGTGCAGTGTGAAGGGTGAAGTTTGCTCTGTGGAGTACGAAGTGTCGCTTGGCGTTGCATTGAAACGTGGTCGTGCGCAGGTCCTGTTCTTCGACAACGACAATGCAACAGGTTCGCACAAAGCACGCACGCACGGGCCCGGCTGGCGCACGGTGCATGCAAGTTCTAAAGATGAAAAAGGTCTTTTAGTACAACATACATAGATACATAGATACATAGATACATAGATACATAGATAGAAATAGATAGAAATAGATAGAAATAGATAGAAATAGATAGAAATAGATAGAAATAGATAGAAATAGATAGAAATAGATAGAAATAGATAGAAATAGATAGAAATAGATAGAAA
>Ga0126342_10000271_pt1 | contig 49041 bp, 35 predicted proteins | sample Cyp1metagenome_FD_92528 | JGI IMG/M metagenome (GOLD analysis project Ga0126342, IMG submission 92528) | Coral microbial communities from Lord Howe Island, Old Settlement Bay, Australia - Cyphastrea 1 metagenome | ecosystem: Host-associated > Invertebrates > Cnidaria > Coral ...
ATATATGTAAATATATGTAAATATATGTAAATATATGTAAATATATGTAAATATATGTAAATATATGTAAATATATGTAAATATATGTAAAGATGTATGTGTATATGTATGTGTATATGTATGTGTATTTATATATACATATATATATAGTATATGTATGTGTACATGTATATATATATATGTATGTGTATATGTATGTGTACATATATATATACATATATATATACATATATTTATTTATTTATTTAGTTATTTAGTTATTTATTGATTTATTTATGTATATATATATGTGTGAATATATGTATGTGTATATATATGTATATGTATGTATGTGTATATATGTATGTATATTTTAATACGAATGTGTATATATATATGTATGTATCTATAACATGTAAACATATATATATAGGAAGTAGATACATAACACATGTATATATGACTATAGGTAGCACGTAGGTACTTTAAGGGAGCATGTGTGCTATGTAGGTCGTCTAAAAGGTAGCATGTACCTAGTAAATGCGAGGCTGGTAGTCAGAAATGCTGCCAATAGCGTGCAAATAGAAGGGCAGGGGGGGTGCCACCTGGGGACCCATACCATTGGGGGGGGGCCTCGCGGTCGGAAGACGGGATCATATATATATATATATTATATTATATATATAGATAGGTACAACAGTACAACATCATAAATGGGGATGAACAATGTAGACCGGCGACAGTGCAGTGAATCTGGAGACCACCGCTCGGTCCCTTTCTACTCACATAGCCACTTTTGCTGGTTGCAAATATATGGAGATTTCAAAAAAATTGGGGACTCCCAAGTCACCATGGGCTAAAACATACTATAACGGTCTTTTTTTGTAAGGATGATCTGGTACCCCCATGACTGAACGGACCCGTATCAAAATCCCTGGTTTCTGTGATCATCCCATCTTCTCCAGGAAAAAAAACCTGCAGAACTCTGTTTGAAACACCTTGCTTCTGCTGGTGGTGATGGACCCTCGAATCATGGCCAGCTTTAAAATTCCGGACAGTCGGACTGGTTGGTGATCAAACCAAGTCTGGAAGACATTGAGAATCAGTGGCCACGCTTACTGCAGATTGAATGCAAAAGAAGTATCCAAAATGCTCTACCCATCCCATGGCGATAGACCCAATAATGTGATAGACCCAATAATCAACCTCCAATTGAAAAACCATTGGAACCCACCCAATTTTTGGTTATTTAGCATGGTTTTAGCATGTTTTAGCATAGTTTGGCTCTACCACATTACAAGATCAGTACTTCAAAAGCCCTACAAAAATTCGGGCAGCTCTGTACACGAAGGCAGTGTTCCAGCACTGGGGGTTCATGCAGCTACACTTTTCGCAGCTGATCTTGCACCCTGGCGCTGTTCCCGCCGTAATTCCTCGGAGGAGTCTTGATGTGGATAGATGGATGCGCAAGGGGAAAATTGAAAACTGCCTTTGAAATTTCTCTACCCTCTGGTAATTTAACGTAGCTATTGAAAATGGCCATAGAAATAGTTGATTTACCCATTAAAAATGGTGATTTTCCATAGTTATGTTAACGTTTACCAGAGGGTAAGGATTGTCTATCAAAGCCAGAAGAATCAATCCCAGTTGAGAAATTGATTATGGGTTACCCCAAGAAACGGATGACTTGCATTGAAATGGAACACACCAAATTCATAGAATTTCGACAACCCAGGAGCGGGGCTTCACTTTTTATCTGTATCTTATGTGAAATTCATGGTCCAGAGGATTCGATTCAGAGCTGTAAGTGTGTGATTTCTGCAGGTTTTGGAATGTGCCTTTGCCTTTCAAAATTCACAGTGGCGAAAGCTGGCTCAGGATTTTTGTCACATGCACAATGCAAATCTTCATTTCTATGGTTTTGTCTGACAACAGGGTACCCCATTCTATGGTTCATCACCATTTTCTCATGGCCAGTTTTTGGAGTTGAATCCTCTATTTCCAAGCCCGTATGAAGATGCGCACACAACGTGGGGCCCATATTTATGGGATAGAGCATGATGGAGCCAATACTAGACCAAGCATGATGGGCTTCTGGGCCCGTTTGTTTTTTTCGGGAACCTCCTTTCTATGGACATTTCATGAGATTTGCATGAACATCTCCAAAGAGAAGAAAATGATGAACATCTTCAAACGGCCCCATTTTCAGAAAATGATGAAAAGGGATGGAAAATGGACATGGCCATCTTCAATCCTAGCTTCAAATGGCCCCATGTCACCACGCTTCCATCTGAAAGGATCGCAGCGAATGCCCCATCCTGGGCTGTCAGGCCACCCTACGTAGAAGCTACGCATGAAATTGGATAGGTAGATCCCAAAGCAAAATGAAAAATGGTGGTTCAATGGTGATTCAATGGTGATTTAATGGGATTGAATGGGATTTCATGGGATTAATGATGGTATACCCTCTGGTAAACTAACAGTCTGCTATTGAAAATGGCCATTGAAATAGTGAGTTTTCCCATTAATAGAATGGTGATTTTCAATAGCTATGTTAGTCATTACCAGAGGGTAAGCATCTTTGGGTAATGTCCCACGGCAACTAGGGCTGGTACACTAACCCCAGGTGTCTCTGCTTAATGATGTCTGGCATTCAAGGATATTCAAGGCACCACCCCTTACAGAAAAGAAACAACATCCATCTTTCTTTTGAGTCCGGTGTGTTTTTTTCCCAACAGATTCCAACTGAACTCACTCCACACTGAAACAGTAGTTGTGAACTCGTGGTCGACAAATGGTGTACTTCAGTAACTGGTTGGTGATTTTAACCATCTTGAAATATATGACTTCGTCAATGGGAAGGATGACATCCCATATATGAAATGGACAATAAAACTCATGTTTGAAACCACCAACCAGTTTTACTATTGAACTGACCACAGATTTAGGATAAATGTCCACCTCTAGACAAACCTTATCCATGGTTTTCCACCTCTCCAAAAATTGGTGGGTCAAAAAAAAACCCATGGTTTTTGCCACCGCGCATCCGTCGCGTGCACTTCAAAAACTTCTCGCAGCCCCGGCCCAGCTGTCGCGACATGGCTGCTGTCGCCACCCAGCGATGCATCACCCCAGGTGACCTCAGAGGAAGATCTCCAGCAGTTGGGGTAGCCAAATCATCCATTTTTATAGTGATTTAATGGTTTTTTATGGGATCTTATGGGATTTAATGGGATTTATTAGGATATATGATGGTATACCCTCTGGTAAACGTTTACGTGTTGCGAACTGGAAAATCACCATGCTATTAATGGGTAAATCCACTATTTCTATGGCCATGTTCAATAGCTATGTGAGTTTACCAGAGGGTAATGGTTCGTATTTATGGTTTTTACAATCCATGATAATGGTATTAAAATCCATTAAACCATGGTTATAATTAATAGCATTATAAATGGATTTTCCATTGGATTAGTATTGTTATAATGGATTATAATGGAAAATCATCATTATGATATTGAATAGTATTGTTATAATCTGGTTGGTGGTGCAATAACCATCTTGAAAAATATGACTTCGTCAATGGGAAGGATGACATCCCATATATGAAATGGAAAATAAAATTCATGTTCCAAAGCACCAACCAGATGATCATTGGAATCTAAACGGAATCAAACAAAAATGCCTTTTCTGCTGAAAGGTGGGACTAGTACCGCAAGAGAAATCATGCTATCATTGATAAATTATGTCTGAAAACAGATCTCACAATGCATAAAGCCTTGTCCCCTCGACGGTTGACCAGGAAGCCGAAATCAAGCAAGTTTAGACTCAGTCTTCCGATAAAGAAACTGGAGTTATGCAGGAGAAATGGTTCAAGCACCCTGTCAACAATAAGTAATTCAGAGTCTTATGATTTATGATAAAAAGTCCCCGGATCTGTTACATGATAAACAACAATACATCTCATGCCACGTCACAATATGTCCATCAGCCATCGCAGCAAACGCTCCACTGGTGGCAGAAATTTCTCTGACACCAACAAGCTGATCTTGAACTCCAGTGCTGTCACCACCCAGGAATGCATCGCCCCATGTAGTGACACGTCCATCTTCTCCCACAGCAGCAAACGCGCTGAGGGTGGCAGAAATATGCCGCACGTTCCTGCTGTGAATCACATCGCTGGTCATCAGTGGCTTGAAGATGCAAAGCGAACCTTGATGATATTTTAGTCCGACATATGTTTCATGTGTCTGAGTTGAGATGCAAGTTCCAAAAACCCATAGGAAATCAAAGAAACTTGCTGAGCTGCAATCCACGCCCCCGAAGGTCCAAATGGAATTTGCTGACTTAACAAAATCCAGCTAAGGTCCAAAAAGAATTTGTTTTCTCAGATTTTGTCAGAAAAAAATGATACAAACTGATGGCCACCACCTGTCCTCAAGCGATGCTGCACCAGACTACTGTCGCCTCCATAGAGGCTGTGGCCCCACGTCACCACCGATCCAGTGCTTCGAAGCGCGGCAAAGGCAGCGCCGTAGGTATGACGAGTGGCAACCACCTTCACCACATCATGGAGCCTCAACCGATGTCCCGTTGGGGAAAAACCATTGATCTGGCTGAGTGACATTGGTGTTATTATTCACCCTGAAATAGTTTGAGCCATTTCAGGGATAGTTCAGGTTGTAGCGACCTCGTTATAATTCACCCAGACAGCTGGTAATCCGGAAGATTTTGGTGGGTGGCATTGGTTTTTGTTCCTCGTCCCTACCAGTACAGCAGTAAATCGTAGGACTTCCTTTTTCCCGCAAGAATGTTGCAACTGTAGTCAGAAATCAGCGACCGTGATTCCGGGCATCAAACTTCTGTGTTTCGCATAGAAAATGTAAGACTATGACCCAGAAAGAAAGAGGTGTAAAACGCAATGGGGTTGTATATCCTATATGATATATCATGATATAAAACAAAACAATGAATGGCATTGTAAACCAGTTTATAATTATAGATATATCTGCTATATATATATTATATACACATACATCACATCACATCACATCACATCACATTACATTACATTGCATTACATTACATACATACAACATACATATAACATACATATAACATACATATTTCCAATGTTGTTTTCCCAAATTGACAAGAAAGTCACATTTCCCAGCTTCGGCACCCCACAACTATTTTTCCAACGCGGTTGTTCTCTAAAGTTAGAAAGATTGGGAAAAGAAAGTACGGTCAACAGGAACAATAAAGGTTGGTGCTGTTAAACCATCCCCAAAACTCTCAAAGTCTGGAACGGTCATCCCATTTTCAGGAATTTCAGCTGGAAAATCCCAGACAATAATGTCCTTTTGGTAAAAATAGAGGGGCCGGTTTGGTATACCATCTATCATCATGTACGTGTTGTTAAAGGGGTAAACAACCCCCTCCAGTAATCAACCAACCAATGGGAAAAGTACATCTATGATCCCAAATGTGTAGTTCGATGATTGTCCCATATACAATCCAGTCCCCCTTCCCTTACTGTAGTACTAAACACACCCCAAAACCGCCATAGTTTAGCGGGGGTGAAATATGGGACCATGCAATCGGGTATGGATCATAGTTTATTTTCCATCAGTATTTTATTCACATTCCATCAATATCCTACAATTGCATAGTATTTATTGCGGTGATATTACATTATCCGACATCATACCCATCCATATTCCATCACCACCCACTTCAAATCTGGCAACTGATCGTGTACCTTGGAGCTATCTCCACCATATCCAGGATGACCCCAGGTCACGATTCTTCCATCTGCTTTCAACGCAGCAAAGGCTCGGTTCGTGGCGAAAACCTGCTGCACATTTGTAAGCTGGTCCTGACAATATCTTCAGACTGAAAATGGTAGGGTTAAAAGAAGTGGGTGTATACCCTCTGGTAATTTAACATAGCTATTGAAAATGGCCCATTTATCAAAGGAAGTTGGGAAGCAATCTTCCGAGTTACGGATGAAGTGTAACGCAGTAACAATACATCACATAACAATACATCACAAAACCATACATCACATAACAATACACCACATAACAATACATCACACAACAAAAAAACACTGAACAATACATCACAAAACAATACATCACAAAACAACACAACACATAATAACAATATATCACATAACAATACATCACTAAACAACACAACACATAATAACAATATATCACATAACAATACATCACACAACAATACACCACATAACAATACATCACATAACAATACATCACACAACAAAACATCACATAACAATACATCACAAAACAATACATCGCAAAACAATACATCGCATAACGATACATCGCATAACAACACATCACATAACAATACATCCCACAACAACACATCACATATACAGCGCAAAACAATACAAGTCGCAGTGTAATGGCTGCATGACTGTTGCATGGGGTTGGTTTTGGGAGGAAGCCGGAGCACGAAACCTTGTGTTTTTCCGTGTAAAGTGGCTGCAGGCGGCGATGAAGGGTACCTTGTGTGTGCGGCGGTTGCGGCTGAGGTCGTTCCCAGCGGAATCGGTTCCTCCTTGGTGTTCTGCAACGTGCGGATGCAAATCGCATTGTAATGGCTGCATGAATGTGCACGTGCTGCTGCAAAATGCATTGTAGTGGCTGCATGAATGTTGCATGGGACTTGGTTGGGGAGGAAGCCGGAGCACGAAACCATGTGTTTTTCCGTTTAAAGTGGCTGCGGCCGGCGATGAAGGGTACCTTGTGCGTGCAGCGGTTGCAGCCGGGGTCGTGCCGAGCGTAATCGGTTCCTCCTTGGTGTTCTGCAACGCGTGGATGCAAATCGCATGGCAATGGCTGCATGAATGTGCACATGCTGCCGCAAAACGCATTGTAATGGCTGCATGAATGTTGCATGGGACTTGGGTTGGGGAGGAAATACTAGTGTCTTTTGCAGCTGGACATCGTCAATCGGCGCGGCTGCATGCGGAATACTATTGTCTATTTTGCAGCTGGACACCGTAGATCGTATTGGGGTGGCTGCATCAAGGCTGCGATAGTGCCTGTCCGCAGATTTTCGTCATTTTGGCGCTGGTGATTTTCTTTTTAAAATTCCTTTAAAAAAGTGCTTCAAAATCGTGTTTGTTTCTTTTTTGCTTTGGCACCGAGATCCGGTTTTGGAGCTGCAATTTGCGTTGTCATTGTGTACAAGAAAGCTTCTCTGCGTAAGCACTTCTTTGTGTAAAAGCTTGCTGTGTGTAAAGCTTTCTGTGTGTAAAAGCTTTCTTTGTGTAAAAGCTTTTCTGCGTAAAAGCTTGCTGTGCGTCAAAGCTTGATGCGTTTTGGGAAGTGTTGTGTGCAAGCTTGCTAGTACAAAGTAGTACTAGGAAGTATTTTGTGCAAACTTTGTAGTACAAAGTAGTACTGGTAAGTACTTTGTGCAAACTTTGTAGTACAAAGTAGTACTGGGAAGTATTTTGTGCAAACTTGATAGTACAAAGTAGTACTGGGACGTACTTTGTGCAAGCTTTGCAGTATAAAGTAGTACTGGGACGTGCTTTGTGCAAGCTTTGTAGTACAAAGCAATGCTTGGAAGTACTTTGCGCAAGATTGGTAGTACAAAGAAGTACTGGGAAGTGCTCTGTGCAACATTTGTGGTACAAAGTAATACTGGGACATGCTCTGTGCAAGCTTTGTAGTACAAAGTAGTACAGGGAAGTGCTTTGTGCAAGCTTTGCGGTACAAAAGTAGAGCTGGGAAGTGCTGTGTGCAAGCTTTGTAGCACAAAGTATTTTGTAAAGGCTTCTGTGTAAATGCATCTGTGCCTCGAGCTCTGTGTGCAAAAGCTTTCTGCGCCCAATTGTTTTTTGTGCAAGAGACTTCTCGCTGACAGTAAGAGCTTTCTGGCGTGCAGAACAGCTGAGATGAGTTGAGAAAAACTTTGGGGAGATGAGAAAGGTCGATGAGTGCTCGGATGAGATGAAAACAGTTGAGAAGAACTTGTCTAGATGACATGTGAGAAGAGATGGAATGAGATGAGATGAGGTGAGATGAGGTGAGAAGAGCTCACATGTTTTTGCGATGAGATGAGTGTGGAGTGTGAAGTACAAGTGTGAAGTGCGAAGTGCGAGGTGTGAAGAGTGCAGTGTGAAGTGTGAAGTGTGAAGAAAGTGTTTGCTTGGCGTTGCATTGCACCGGGGTCGCGCACAGGTCATGTTCTTGGACAACAGTCGTGCAACAGGTTCGCACAAAGCACGCACGGGCCTTAGATGAAAAAGGTCTTATAGTATAACCCTAAGGCAACTTCCACCCCGCCTCGTGCGGGTACTACTGGTAGTTGATTTACCTATTAAAGATGGTGATTTTCCATAGCTATGTTACAAGTAGTTTACCAGAGGGTAACACCCGTCATTTTATGGGATATACTGGGGATGTATGTGTACATGTGTATATATATAGTATGTGTATATAATTATATATATATATAATACATATATATATATACAGTATGTGTATATATATACTATATATGGGATGCAACGGGATATAATGGAGACACATGTCCAAAAACAGCTTCAACACTTCCACCCCCGGTCCTGCACCATGCTGCTATCGCCCCCCCACGCCGCATCGCCCCAGGTGCGTAGCCCACCATGGCCCAACGCTGCAAAGGCACCAGCAGTGCCGGTGATCTGACGAACTTGGCAGAGCTGCGGCTGTAGGAGGCTGCTGTCACCACCATACTGCGGATGGCCCCAGGATACCTGCGCAAACTGGGAATTCTGTGGCTTGGAAAATGTTGGACTGGAATTTTTGGCGGAGAAATGGTGATTGTTTGGGAAAAAAGAGGGATTTAGAGTGGTAAAGATTGGATATGAGGGTGAGAAAAATTGGATTTAAGACTGATTTTCGGTTGGAAAATGAGAGAAAATTGGAATTTGATGGAAGAAAACTGTGATTCAGATTTGGAAAATGCGCATTTCATGTGATTTAAAGAACATATATGGAATTTAAGCCACAACAAATGGTGCAAGAGCCGAGCTCGGTGAGGAAAATTGGGGGAAGATGATGGACAGTATTCCAATCAGTTCAGCATGGGTGACATTTACTCAAAATAAGTTACCTGCACAATAGATACATAGTGTGTACCAACATGTTCTTTTGTTGAATTTCTGCTTGTAGGAGGATGTTGTAGAGCCTCAACCAGGTTGAGTCAATGGGAAATTCAGGATCCTAAAATGGAGGTACTGTACCATATAAGGCCATATTTTGCTGGGATATTCCCTTACATAGGCCTCAAAAATAGGCCTTATATACAGTAGGTACCTCCAATCAATCGGTTCCTGTTGCATGGCCATTGATTGAGGCAACCCAGGCGCAGTTTTCACCAAGGTACAACCGTGCCATCTTGCAGAATCGCAGCAAATGCCCCATGGGACCCATGGATCTGCCACACATTCCTCAGCTGATCTGCAACTTGGGTGCTGTCACCACCGCGGCTCGCATCGCCCCAGGTCACCACCGTCCCATCTGCCAAGACAGCAGCAAATGCACTGAAGGTGGCTGAGACTTGCTGGACGTTGTTCAATTGATCTTGTACTCGGCAGTTGTCACCACCACACATGGGATTGCCCCATGTGACCACTCCAGTGCCACCAGTGCACCAGAAGGCAAAGGCGGAGGTTGTTGTAGCCACCCGCGCTTGTCCGGCAATAGCTGTGAGGCATCCTCCATCATGAAGTCCTGCTGATGGCAGCAGCTGCAAATTTCTATGGAACTTAATGTGGAATATTGCCATTCTGTAAAAGACTGATGGGTGGTCTACCCTTCCGAAAATATCATGCAACTGAAATTGATCATTCCCAAAACAGTGACTGAAAACAGTCGCAAAAAAATGCAGACCACCAAAGCACAGCCCGGGCTGTTTTTGTTAGCGATCCCATCTCCCACATGGTGAGGGCCCGGGCCACCTTACTGCTCACAGCGGCAAGTCTTCAATACATGCAAGGGGAGCCCCCCAAGTGATGTTGGTTGGTTTATAAACCCGTGAATACTATAGCTTAATATAAACTATAGTTATTTCATAGCCATAAACCCAAACGTGAAAATTCAGTTAAAAACCAAGTTGGCTCCCTATAGGATGGGGTCAAAATCGGGGTACCCTAGATGTTAAATTCTTGGGATCCCAGATCCCTCAAGTGGTGATGATCAAAGGACTGGAGCTGGATATATTGGGCGACTCCAATTTTTTCCCAAGTGAGTTTGTTCAGTATCACAGGGATTTCACCATATTGGGATTGTCTCAAAAAAAAATATGTTGGTTGGTTAAAGGTGGTCAAACCAACACAAACATTGCCATTTATATGGTTTGGTTAAATTGACAAAGTATCATACCGTTACTTCTCCGGTACTGTTGACACCTCCTCAGCTTCCCGCCTTCCCACCACCCACGCGCAAGGTCCTGCTTCAAGCAGTGACGCTCGAGGATCCAAGACACATCCATCGGATGTCACCAGTCGTAGCAAACCTTGCCTGAATGCCTGGGGGTAAGGCCGTCATGCGTACTGAAACATGTGGAACAAGTCAAGTTACTCCTGGATCTTTCATGGAGATTTGCTGTGTGGCATATGTCACCAAGCATTGGGATAAGATTTAAAAAAAAAAAGCGCTATGGAATCCCATGCCTTGAGAATCCAAAGATATTTTCTCATCAAAGTCCCCAATGCGTTGATGGCAATTCTCCACTATGGATATGTTGCATGCATACAAATACAAATATTTGCAATATTATATATACCATATATAGATATATACATATGATTTGTAATTATATATGATATATGTATGTATATACAGATACGCGTAATCTATACATGTTACACTTAGGTATATGTGTGTCTGTTTATACATCATTATACATCTATGCTTGGTGCTGTGCGTCCAAGGTAGGCTGCGAAAAACTTTGTAGTCTGTGATTTTGAATGGATGCTGGTAGTGTCTAAAAATGACTGGTTGGTGGTTTCAACCCCTCTGAAAAATATGAAAGTCAGATGGTATGATAACATTCCCAATAATTATATGGAAAAATAAAAAATGTTCCAAACCACCAACCAGAATGCTGTTCACCCCGCAAATGGGCGTGTTTATGGGAGAAAATCCTGACAAACCTTTGGATTTTGGGATACGAAGCATTTTCAGACAAACCCACGTGATTTTTCGTAGCGTAATTACTCTGATGATACTCTAGGCATTCCCAACATCAATCGCCAGCCTATCTTAGCCGTGGTCTAGCTGGAGTTCCAAAAGGTTAGATCATCCGGTTAGACGCTGCAACTATCCATGCACCGTCCTGAGCGTCCTGGAAAATGTTGCGTGGAGGGGCCAAATATCGAATCCGCCATGGACGTAGATACCATAAAATCATATGTTACCATCCTGTAGCAGTAAGAGTAGCATCCTATATCATATCTATGAACATAGATTCTATTCAAGCATAATAATAACTCATTAACCAAAAAAAAATAGCTGAATATTAAAGGATAAATAAGGCTATTTGGGGATGATTCCCAATACCTGACCCATCATTCCAGATGGATTTTCTATGATTTTGTGCTTTCCATTGCCACAGGACCACTATGGACCACTCAACAGCTGAGAAGAAGCCTAGCCAAGACTGTTTCAGTCTACCCTCTGGTTATGTCAAAATAGCTATTGAAAATGGCCATTTATAGTGGATTTTCCCATTGAAAATGGTGATTTTCCATAGTTATATTAGTTTACCAGAGGGTAACCCCCAGCCTTCTGCGCAAGAATTCTCAGTTCCACAACTGTCGATGAAGGGTGAAGAGAGAACGTCTCGCTTTGGCCACTTGGCAATGCGATGTGGAGTTGCCATGTCCTTGGAAAATTGGGCGTTCGCCCAAAAAGATGATCATCTGTTCGGAAGATTAGGACCCCCTCAAAAAAAAACTTATTGATCCATGGTCAAGATGATTCAAATATCCCCTTCTAACTACTATAGACCCTGAGAATTGCCCATCCCAAGAGTAGAATATGGCAAGATCATGCAGGATCTATGTTAGCCGTTAGCCGGAGAGAGCATAGCTCTTGGCTTTTTGATTCTATCTTCATCAGCAAAGCATCTGGGACTCGGCAATTCTTCCCAGCGTTGTATCTTGGCAACTGGCAATCACCCACAAATCTAAAGTACACCAAGTTTGGGATGCCTTTCTAGTTGTGGCTTTCTCTGAAATTTAGAGGAACCCAAACAAATATGGTCAATCAGCATGTTCCCTTCTTCTTAGTGGCTATAAATTGGAGGTTTATCCCCATCTTCCTCTGAAAAAGCCCATGTGAAGCTCCATGGTGCTAGACCTCCACCGGTACCAAGCATCGTTGCAAGGACAGCTTCGCCATCCATGGGCTGCTGGGCATGTCCCGCTCCCGTTTCTTGTCCCGTTTCGGATGTCTGACTCGAGGAGTTGATCAGATTGATGTCTGACTAATGGGTAAATATATGAAATATCTGAGAATCAACGTATAGTAACTATGTATAGTTAGTGTGATATATATATATATATGTGTATATATATATACACGTGATATTTAGAGTATTAAAAAAAAAAAAAACTTTGTTTATAGTTAAAGATATGAAAGGTGTGATAATAAAAGTAGAATGACTATATAGAGTTTATCAAATCAAACAATAAGAACTGATGGTTAATCAAGTGATAACTGATAATAATAGTAATGACAGGAGTAATAACAATAAACAAATCTGAGTGATTGTTGAACTACTCTTTTTTTAATAATATGTGATAATCAAGTAGTCATTAGTCATATCAGTCACAATATTTGATGGTATATGTGTCATGATGTTTACAGTGATCAGACTAGTCAACTGGAACTGTTTTTTTCATCAGGATTCAGGATGCTGAACCCAAAGCCCACACTGGAATCATTGGGATTTTTCCTGGAAATGCTACCCTCTGGTTATGTCTAACATAGCCATGGAAAATGGTCCATTTATAGATGGTTTACCTAGCTATAAAATGGTGATTTTCCATGGCTATGTTAAATAACCAGAGCAAGAAAGATTGCACAAGCCATTCAAAGTTACGGATAAAAAATTCTCTGCAGAAACCTGTAAACCGTAAATCTGTTCAACCTAAAAAACGATGTCTACACGTCCAGTGTCAAAATAACATGTCGTGGAGGACTTGTCGTGGATGGCCATGGATGCATGAAACTAACATCCTTGCTGACTTTCATTCGGATACACGCAAAGATCTTCGTCTGCTTGTGCCAACGCTGCGCGCATTTTTCTCCTGGTCTGCATCTCACTGTTGATTACTTTTAAGGTGGTGGGGACAGTCCAAGGCACTCCAAATCTCTTTTACAAACCCTTGTCTGGCAGAGCACTCAATTGGCAAAGCACATCTGATTCAGGAATTACTCATGTACATGTGGGGGTTTCCATAAATGGGGGTACCCCTTTATCGCTGGATGGTTTATAAGGGACAATCTTATTAAAATGGATGATTTAGGGGTACCCCATTTGTGGAAACCCCCATTCGGGTCTTTAGTTGCAGTGGTTTCTGCTCTGAAAAAGTTGAGACAATTGTGACTCCGAGTCATGGGAAGGTTGGGGCCATGGGCTGGGAATATCCTCAAATGTAGTCTCAGTTCAGACTAATGTGGTCAAAACAATGTCATGTTTACCACCCATGACTGGGAATGGTTTATAGCATCCCACCTTTAAAAATGGTGATTTTCCTTGGGGATGGTTTATGGCATTGTTTTAACCACATTACTACATTACTACATTATTGATAAGATCCCCATGTCCGCTCGAAAGGGATCTCCGAGCCTCTGCTAAATAGACTGTGTCAATGGCTAGCGGCTAGATCTCTGGCATCCCTGGTGTGTCCTCCCGATGTCTGACAAAATCCTCATCTCGCTTGTCAGTTTTATCGTGTACCCTCTGGTAATGACTAACATAGCTATGGAAAATCACCATGCTATTAACGGGAAAATCCAGTATAAATGGCAATTTTCAATAGCTATGTTAGTTTACCAGAGGGTAACATCCACTTGCTGCTGGCTAAAACCTTTCTATAACGGTTATGTTTCGGTCTATTGGTGCCAGTACTTGTCAGTGATATCCCCAACAGATCACAAACAAATGGCTGAAAATCACCTTCCTGGCCAGCCAAATGATCTTTTTTTTTCCAGATAATTCATGACTCCAGTTTAGAATGAGAGAGTCTTGCTACAGCTGAATGTGGCCCATGTCACAACAGTGGGCAACATTGGCACTATCTATAGAATCTACCCTCTGGTAATTTAACGTAGCTATGGAAAATCACCATTTTCAATGGGAAAATCCACTATAAATGGCCATTTTCAATAGCTATGTTAAATTACCAGAGGGTAGACCTTCCGGGAACATCAGGAACAACGTCTCCGGAATCCGTCGAGGAACATATCATTGGACGTGCCGTCCAGTTGATCGTCAGGCACCAGCTGGTTGTAGATGAGGGCACCCACCTCGTTGGAGGATTCAACCCGTATCTCCAACTATCTTCTGTTCTGAGAAATACAATCATAATGTGGCAGTGTGTCAAAACCAATAGTACACCTGTAGTTCACATCAAAATAGCTGGGATTTATGGATGTTCATCCCACTAAACATGGTATTAATAGGTATTGACCCAACCCCATGTATGTAAACTCATGTTTTTGGCAAAAAAAAAACTACTACTCACAGAATGGTGTGTTCTTTCTCCACAAACAACTCCACCAAAATGGAGTTGCAACGTTTGACCCAGCACTGGACGTTGATGATCCTTCGGAACTGGGCATAGCAACAGGCACATATTTTTTTGGGGGAATACACAGCATGGTAATTTAACGGAACATAACTTATGGAAAACCAAATGGTAAATCATAAGTAAATCATGAAACTAAATGGTTATACGGCCCATAACTACTTAAGAGGTACAGTAAATCATGAAACTAAATGGGCCAACATCCATAGCTATGTTTGATTAGCAGAGGGCACTGATGAAGAATACTGAGCAACAATGACCTTTGTCCAATGTCACTTGGAGCTTGAGCCCCTGCTGACATGGATAGATGGATCCATAGGTCGCATAGGTAGAATGATGAAGTACCATTGATCATCCCGCCAATATACCCTCTGGTAAACATACAAAAAGCTATTGAAAATGGACCATTGAAATAGTGGATTTACCCATTAAAAATTGTGTTTTTCCATAGTTTTTTGTATGTTTACCAGGCCGTGTATTCATTCATACAAAATATTTCACATCACTAAACGGTGGATATCATGGGAATTACAGCTTAAAATGATATCGATGGCCAAAACATGTAGAGTCTATGGCCAACAAAAGATATGAATCAATAACATATCATGGATATTATATCCACCATGATTAGCCTCCAGGAAAACATATAGAAACTATATATCAACATGGAAAATCCAGCATGTTTCTGTACATCCAGATATACGGCCATTGATCATGTTTCATCTGGAACCATTCAACGATGTAGGATGACTTTCCTTTATCCAATGATCTGTGGCATCCCAAGATGTCACATTTTTTTTTACAGCCCAAAAAGAGTGATAAGTAATCCATGAAAATTGGGAAACCCCACGTCTCAAAAAAAATGTGTGGCTTTTTGTTAGTACATCATTTAAGATTGCCATTTGGGGGGTGTAACTCATGTTCAGACATACTGATGTCCCAAGAAAAAGAAGGAGAGATACCCTCCGGTAATCAAACGTAGCAATGGAAAATCTCATATGTTTCGAGATTATGTTCCTTAAAAACTCCGTTTATAAAGGACTTTCCCATGAAATACCATGAAATACCATGAAATCCATGAATCTTCCCATGTTTGTGAAATCCCAACGATTTATCACCTTGCCAGCCATCGAAAACCCATCGAACTTGAGCATCCCGGCAAACATGAAGCAGCCCCCAAGGAGAAAAACAACCACCAAAGTTCCTTCTGAACCTGCGCGATAGTGAGAAACTCAGATGAAATCTTGGCGAGAACGGGGTGATATAACTTGATTTAGGGCTGGTTTTGTCTAATGGTGATTTAATGGGGATACAATGGAAGATCAGAGGTAACCATGAGTTCACCGCGAATTTTCCTCAGTTGAAACAAATCCAAAAAAGAACAGAGTGTGGCAGTTTGCCCAAAGACGTGTATATAACATGTCTGATCTATGTGAAATATGTCAAGATGTCGTAGCAACACAGTGGGGGGATTTATCAATGACCACCTGCTTGTGGGCTACACCTTTCCCACATATGTTTCTTCTGTTTGCTGATGAATAGCCTTCCTTTGAGGTCCTAGGTGTTCTGAGCAATCAATGCAAAAACGCAAATTATCGCAAATGTACTGGTTATATCTCAATTAAATCGCCTGTGGATAGCCAAACCACGTGAAAAACCCTGCCTTCCTACAAGAAAATCGCGCCTTTATGGTAACTTGGGGGTGCGGTTCCAGTTTTAAGTTGATATACAACAACAACTGTACAAGTAGTGGTTGTTATATCCCAACTTTTGGAGGTTATCACCATGGTTATTCCCATTTATCTGGGTAAATAAACGAAAAATAACACTAAACTAAGGCAAGCTATGCGGATAATTCCCTCAATCTCACCATCATTCCAGCTTGCGACGTGAAGTCGTTATAATTACCAGATCTGTAAGAATCTCCCTATCCCATCTCATGGTTGGATTTTTTTTTGGGGGTTTCCCTACTATGGCTTATCACAATCCCCGATAACCCAGGCAGTATACCCTCTGGTAAACTAACATAACTATAGAAAATCACCATGTTTAACGGGGAAATCAACTATAAATGGCCATTTTCCATTTTCAATAGCTATATTAAATTACCAGAGGGTAACTCCCATTGCCCCAGCACATCCAGATGTCTCGCTGCACCTCCCTGGAAACACGTCAATCGCACGCAGCGACGCAGGAGCACTCCTGATTTTTCGGGTGACTCGGTGTGACCCAAAAAACACTGGGGATATCCCCAAAAATAGAGGGATAAATATGTGATACATATCATATTTATCATATATTTATCATATATTTATCATATAACTGTGATAAATATGTTCCAAGATTTGTGGGGATGTCGCCGCTAAGATTTGGGTTATGGTGATTTAATGGAATATCAATTGGTATATGTCTTTTATTCATCCCATCCCCCGTAAAAAGTCCCCTCAACAGCCCCATTTCAACCATTGTTTAGTAGGTTCGGGGATGAAACCACATCCGACACCATGAATCTTGATCCCCGAACTAATCAACCAACCATCGTTTATCAATCATACATCCCCATCTGTTGATAGTCAAAAAAAAATGGTGTAGTATAGTATAGTTGGTGTTTGAAATACTACCCTCTGGTAAACATGACATTCACAGTTTGCGAACTGGAAGCCATGGCCCAGTCGAAATAGTGAGTTTTCCCAGCTACATAGCATGGTGATTTTCCCATCCGTGTTTTCTATGTTTACCAGGCCGGGTATTCCCATCCACCGGGCAGGGCAGCCACAAATCATCAACCGTCCTACCACGAACTGCCTTCCGACCTCGGTGGAGCTCAAGGTGTTGGGGGCAGTTGGGATGATGACATTCCCAATATTAATGGAAAGTCAAAAAAATTATGTTCCAAAGCACCAACCAGTGTTACATGTACATGTAAAAGTATATAGAGAGAGAGAGAGAAAAAAAAAGATAGATAGATAGATAGATAGATAGATACATAGATAGATAGGTAGGTAGATAGATAGATAGATAGATAATTGATACACTGAAATATGGAAGATGATAGTAACATTCCTGACCTAAATGCCATATATGTAAGATAGATATGAATGCAAAAGGATAGGCAGGGCGTTGGTAGACTTGCACACCTCTTGTGATTGTGGTGGTTGCATCTCAAGATTAGATGGACCCCTTAGATGACAGCGAGTTCTGATATTTAGTAGGGAATGGGGGAATGGGGGAATGGGATGATGATTCTTAATAGTCATTGTGGATCATTCCCCCATTCCCTACTAAGCACCAGTAAGTTTGCAACCCCGCTTTTCTCACCATCTTTTCCAGCCTACCCATCATTAGAATTTTCATCCGAACAGCCTGGGATACCGCTGCGAAATCACCTCTATGTGGCCACCAAAGAGGCCTTCTTAATTCACGTTCCTAAGATGTGAGAATAGGCTTCCCCCCTGGTATAGTAACCCCACAAAAAGCCAGAAAATGGCAAAATCCAAGTGATAAATTGAACTTTGAACCTTTTCTGCATCTTTTTTGGGGCTTCCAAAAAACAAGACCAGTCTCCATCGAACTCACGACGGAATAAAACGGCACCGAGGTACAATAGCAGCAAAGATCCAGGACACCAACGTGAGGCCTAACCTGGGCGGGATCTTTAGGACACCACTCACCGAGTCGTGTGCATCCCTTAGGCAATAAGTGCCAAACACCAGCTATGACTGAGCTACACCCCACTGATAAGTGGCTTACCCTCTGGTAAATTAACTTGTTGACCCTGAAAATAGTTTAGTTTTATAGAGGAAACGAATCTTCCTAATCTGAACCAAGCCCTATCTACCAGGGTCGTCATGTTACTGGAGGGTATAATATGGTTAAATATGTACCCACAAACATGGCTGGGAGTTTCCCGAAGTAAATGGTGGATGTTCCAATCATGTTTGAAACTAGAGGGTCTATGAAATAGCAAGCAGTTGAAGGGTATCCTGCAAGCAAACATATAGATCATCTATGGACAATCAACTCCGAAAAGATTGGGAAAATTGTTAGTGATATCTTAGGGAGTTGATTATCTAAGTCCCATCTTGTATTCCCTAAATCATCTGAAATCCCAATTCAAATCTGTTCCCCAGGAGTATCACTATGGTTGTATAGTAAATCTCAATCAACATTGGAGAGTCAAGGACAGGGTTGACAGTCATGAGAGTCTGAATCCTGGTCGTGATGGTCTGTTTGGAAGCGGGGAAACCGGTGGCCGATGCCTTTTTTCATCCCAGAGATACTGGATTTAAAGCATAATTCGTAGGTCCATATTCAACCTGGCAGTCAGGATACAAAAAATATCAAGTTGACAAGTCGGGTAAGAGACCTAAAGAGCTTCCGAGATTTGCCATGGATCCGATCTCATGAAAAAAAAACTGCAGATGTCATTCACACTTTACCCTGCAATTTGATAGGCAACATGAAGATCTTTGACGTCATCAATCCGTAGATGTTCCTTGATTCACAAGAATTAAACCACGCAAATGAGCTGTATCCATTGCGCATGGATCATGAAACAATCTCCAAGTAATATGGGGTGCTGTATTATTATCCATTCTATCCCTATATTTGAATGACTCTATACCCCCAAAAAATGGTGGCTTGCAGTAAATCAAAAAAATATTCCAGTGAGCAGTGGCTGCTAAACTGGGGGATTATCATCCTCCATGAACTGGGAACACAACATTAATCTTCATTCATTGTGCAATACATGTATATATAATGATATATATATATATATATGTGTATATGGGAATTAATAGATATTAATTTGGTATATGATATATATATATATATATATACTATATGATGATGTATGTATGATAACATCCCCAACATGATTGGAATCTCCATCTCCCCATGCAACCGCCTCGCAAACGCCAGGCTCGTGGAAGGCGCAGCCCAAAACTCAGCGCAGCAGCGCAACGCTACGACCCAAAAGGATGGGTCATGGAGTTACTTAACGAGTTCATATATATATATATGGTTATTTATATATATATGGTTATTTATATATATATATATACATATGGTGATTTATGTATATATATATATCAGTTGTAGTTACTTCACTGATTCATGTGTGGGTTGGATCATGTTATATCAGCTATCGCAATCTATAACATTCTTTAATTCGGTAAGTGGAGATGTTTGCCACTGAAGTAATTACCTCAGCTCATGACCCCCATCTTTTTGTACCCTCAGCTCGTTCCCACGCTCTTCCAGCATCAACTCAGCCCTGAAAAAGTGGGATGTTTAATGAATATCATGAATCTGAATCCTGACTTCAGGGTGTAGAAGAATGATACTGGTTGGTGGTTTCAACCCCTCCGAAAAATATGAAAGTCAGTTGGGATGATTATTCCCAATATATTTGGAAAAATAAAAAATGTTCCAAACCACCAGTTTGTCCCAGTTTGATTTGCGCGCCACGTTCGATGAGACGTGACCCGGCTTTGGGGCACTAGCGACCTAATGAAGTAAGGACGAACTGTGGGTAGAGCGGGTGCACATCCGCAAAAGGTAAGCGTTCCAATGCTTTGGCTTGACGTCTGAAAGTGAAACCACCACCAACCCGAAGCAACCAATCATCAATCAGGTGCAAGCGATACAATGGAAACGGCACGGCGATCATGCCAGTGTGAAACAAAATCATCTGGGAGGCCGGCTTACCAAAACCCATCTGGAGTGAGACAGACTGGTGTCGAAGCGTCTCCTTAAGCACCTTGGTAAACCAGCGGGTTCGCTGCTTGAAGGAAAACCCTCTAAGGCCTACCCATGGCATGTCCATTCCATTGATCCATTGGCCTGCATGAACTGGACCCGGCTGTCCGGTTGCAAGCATGAAATCAACGTAAAGCTGGAAATGGGAAACCCAAGTCAGGGCTTCTGCACTGTCTACGACCTGCCAGAACCAGCTCGTAATGACCCGAACCAGTGGATCACCATACCATCTGATTGCAGCAGCCGGTAGCTGCAAAGGCGGCAACGGAGACCATGGCTTAAACGGCACCGGCATGTCACAGGCAACTGGAGTAGGCTCAAGCAGAACCGGAGTGTTCTGTCGCATCACTTCTTGGCTAATACGAAGAAGAACTCTCTGCACTGCACGATTATAGAAAGCAATCCCATCACAGGCAACAGCATGACGTTGGTGTAAACCCCAGAAGACATCACCCCTTGCAAAATTAGCCCTAACAGCTTGCTTATCAGCCAAACCATTGTGTCGAAAACACCATTCAGCCAAGAAAGACGAAGCCGCATCAGGGCACTGATGCGAGGCGACCCGAGTGATAACCGTCGATCCTGGTCTTGAGTCCAAACAGAGTTTGATTTCACCCCACAGATCAGCGTGGGCACTGTTCGTGCGGAGAAGCCCACCAGACTGCAATTTACGAAAACGCTTCACCACGGCATCGCAATCAGTCCAGATGTAAACCGTACCCGTGCAAAACTGAGCCAAAAGAAGAGCCCGCCACACAGCGTAAATTTCCGCTCTTACAGAGCTCTGCAACAAGCCCGGCAAAACACCTGAATCCAAAATACGACTCCCTGAGAAGTCATGCACTGCATCAATGGAAGCCTGGACAACTGACCAGCCCGCAAAACGTTGCTGAATCAAATGTTGGTCATGACAACTACCATCTGTGAAGAGATGCACATCCCCTTCCGCCAAAAAATCAGGTACCGCAGCATCAACCAATTGTCCAAAGTATTGGTTCCACTCTTCCCAAGTTGAAGGATGAAGCGACCACCCGGTGCAAGTAAGTGCCTCTGGTAAATCACGAATGGTTTCCAGTGTTTCCGCGCTCAAATGTTCTCGCAGTGAAACAAATTGCTCACACTCCCAAAACCTATGGTACCTACTGTCGCTGCACAAGCAAAAAGGGCACTCATCGGTTGTGGATTCCTGGCAATGACACTTACCATCCTGGGTGATGTGTGTACCATTGAGGAGTTTGCGGAAAAGGGCTTGATCCACCACATCAAGGGACTTCATCCAAACATGAGTGTCATGCGGGTCTGACCGCTCTAAGCCAGAAAAACACCGTCGGTGAGCAACCTGGGCAGAAACGACACGAGGCCATTGCAGGGTGACCCTGTATTGAAGTTCAGCCGCAGAAATGCTGAACAGAGAGAACTCCCCAATGAGGTCATGCAACCTACCAACAGTGTTAATATGCCATCCTAGGTATTGTATCCTAGTGCAGAGCGTTTGGCTGATGCAATTCATTGGGATTGATGAACCTCCTTGGACAATAGCAGCCAAAACCCCTTCAACCCGAGCTTGAACTCCACAATCACGCGTCAAGCGAAAAGTCTGCATAATGGCAAACCCGTAGGGGTCAACTTCCACAGACTCCAGGAGACCCAGGTGAACCATGGCATTTGCACCAGAGGCATCTTCACGAATGCCTTTAAGGGCACCAGCACGCAATGCAGAAAACGTTGCGAGGCTAAGTGTGGTGGCAGCCACACCATGCAAACATCGCGGCCATGCAGAACTCTTTAAGGCCCGAATTTTTTGAACATATCCACAAGCAGAAAGTCGAAGCCTAGACCATAGGGGAGTGATACACTGCACCCGAGCCATCAATGTAGAATTTGTGTGCTGGCGACTAAACTGGACGTGAGCGCCCAAGGCACGAGACTGGTTGATGGTGTCCAAGCCCTGCTCACGGAGCTGAAACCGACCCTCTCGACAAACCGACCACGTGTGAGTCTTCCGTTGGTCGAGCAGCAAGTCCATAGCCTGAGTGAACCTTTCCAGACAACGAAACGTATCTTTGATCAAGGCCGGATTAGTCAGAAGGACCTGCCAATCGTCAACATAGGACAATGGTTGACACATGGGGAAAAAATGTAACATCCAGAAATGAAACAAGATGTCTATCACCATCATACCAACGCAAGAAAGGGCGCACCCTTCAGGCAGACCACAATTGCTCATGGCGGGTGGACTCAGACTACCATTAAGCATGAACCGGCGTGCCATGCTCGAAAGTGCTCCTGACCAACCCCTCAGCACCCTAAACGGAATACCTACTAGGGCACAACTCTCCATGACAACCAAACGGGGCAAAAAGTTGAAGGCTTTCTGAATATCAACAATAATGCCACACAATGGAATAGAGCATTCATAAGCCTGTTCAATACTCCAAAGCAAGTGAGACCAAACCTGACCAGCATACCGATGGGGCCGACTGCCGTACAATCCAGTGGGCAAAATCTCATCAAGAGCCCTGATGATGTGCCTAGCATGGAATGTGCCCCAGCACCTGTACAGCAAACCCAAGACAGTAATAGGGCGAAAGTCCAACACTCGTGAAGGATGCGTCGTCTTAGCCAAACACGAAACTCTTCCTGCAACAACCTGGGGCGGCCAGTGACCCGTGGCTTCCGCATGGTGAAACATGTCAACGAAGTTCCTCAATGCATCTGGCGGCATGGCTTTCAGGTCAGAGAGTGAAACCCCATCAAGACCACCCGTTGTAGTAGCCTTTTTGTGTGCAAGGCACTCAGTCAAAGAGGAGACATCAATAACAGGCAGTTGAAACTGACGACGGGGCAGATGCTGTCTGGCAAAATCCAAAATAATTGTCCACCGCTCAACCGGAACATTGGTGTGGCGTTCCCACATGCTTTTCCAGGTATTCAAAAACATCTGAGACAACTCCTCATGCGTACCTTTGGATGCCAATTGGGTAACCAAGTCCCCCGGCTTGACGGTGGAGACATCATCAACCCAAAGACCATCGTGCTCAGCATGGATGACCGAAAACGGGCGTCCCTGGCTAACTATGGGTTGGTCAGACACAAAATCAGCAGGGCGGTCAAGGACAATAGAGCAGTCATCATGACGTACTTCAAGGATCTTATAAGGGGCTTGGTGGAGCAAAAGGTCAACTCCATGCGGCTGAAACTCCTTAAGGTCCTGAAAGATGGCATTAGGGTTACGGTCCCTCTTGAGCCTAGCATACATCCTAGAAGAGGACTTAAGCTCGCTTTCAAACTTGCGTAACTCACATTGCATAGACTCAAAGATTTCAATCGCAACTAAATGCTCGGGAGGGAAGACAGGAAGTGTCCCTGGTGCAGCAAGCGTCCTATGAATACATTGCTGCCACCATGCAGGAAAGGACGGGTGAAATCCTTTGGCACGCACAATGGAACCCCAGACACGCTTGGCATGCAGAGAGTCAGCACTGTTATTTTGGATAAAACGTACATACGACTGCAATCTCCGGGTCTGGCGCAACCACTGGGCATGGCGAAAAGTGGCACCTAGAAAATGCGGTTGAACGTCTCCTTTCCTAGCCAGTTTGGGGGGTGAAACCTTACCATCAGTGGAGTAAGTAGTCTCATGCGTGTCAGCTCTACCCTTAGCATGGCTGGAAACTGGATACGGCAATTTCTCGCAAGCACGGTGCTCGATATGTTGCCACAGTGCGGTATATCGTTCAGCACATGTACCCTGTGACTGCTGCCAAAATGCAGGGTCCACATCCCAAGCATCTGGCCAAGGAAAGGCCTGTGGGACCTTCCACACTTGCCGGGGCACAACGCTTGCAAAGGGGCGAAATTCACCCCAAATAACAGCATGGTCTGGGAAAACATCTGGATCAACCGTGACAGCAATCAACTGTTGTTGCAATTCAGGTGAAACAAAGCAGAAATCTTTTCTCGTAGCCTGTTTACACCTGTTTTTGGATGTGATATCCCCAATGCGAACTAGCAATGTCTTGCAAATCACGGAATCCTGCTGCTTCCAACTGAGCAAAAACCGGGAGCGATCCATAGTCCACGTTCCAATCCCCTGCCACATAACGCGGACCCTTAGCCAAATGGCAAACATGATTGGCAACATGATGTAAAAGGGCTTCATTGTGCAACTTGTGATTGGGGTACGCACAACTGTCGGGCTCACCATAGACCGTACCACCTGTGACCCACATGTCTTGCACCAAAGTAGTGGTAAGGACAACCCTTGACGATTGCAGCAAGTCCAACGGCACATCAGTAGGCAACATACGGGTTGGATGTTTGGACAAGACCGCAACTCCTCGCCATGCAGCATGTAGGACCCGGTTGGACTGGGCCGGAACAGGATTGCCACCAATGCAATATCGGAACGGGCTCTGTGCAAAATGCAAACTGGAGCGAAATTGGGAAAAGGATTGGTGACTGAGATGGGTCTCAGACACAGCCCAAATATCACCGTGTGATAATTGTGAAACAATATAAGGCGCTTTGCCTGTCAGCCCCGAGGGGTTGAAGATCCCCAAAACAAAATTGGATTGAGCAGGACCAGGGTGCGCAGCTTCACCGACACGACAAACCATAGTGAAAAGCCACACTGGCCAAAAACTCCATCGTGACAGACCAGAAGAGTGGTTACAGCACACGGCCACACTCTCCAGTGCAAAAACCCAAGCTAGCAGGCCCAGAGCTTGTGGAAGCTGCCATAGTAACCCCAAAACGCAGCACAACAACAGGACCACAAGCTCCCGGCCTCTTTGTCATTCCATGGCATCTTCACGCGGCCGCTTGGCCAAAAGTCCGCGAATCTGCTGCATCTGCTGCTCAAACAACGACTGCATCGTCTGGTTCTGATTTTCCAAGTGTCCGTGCAACTGTTGTGCCTGTGCCGTCACCTGGTTTTGCAGAGCATTGATTTGCTGTGTATGTTGGCTACTGTGATCGTGAAACTGGACTTCCAACCCTTGCTGCTTGTGCAGCAATTGTTGAACTTGGCCTTCCAATGTATGCACTCTGTCTGGTAAATCGTCCTGGTCCATTGGCTGTTGGATTTTTGCCAGGACTGCGGTCTGGATACGATCTTCCAGTTGCTGAATCCCCTCTTGTGGTCCTGCAGGTACCGCATGCAGCGGTTTGTATGTTTGCCATGGGTCGGATGCGGCCCAAGGGTCACAGTCTGCAGAAGGGGCACTGCCCTGTTTGCCACACAAGGCCAAAGTCGCAGCAGATCCGACAGACATGGCGGGAACCGCTTGATTGACCATCTCCTGCTTCACCTTGGTGATCATAATCTCCCCCAAAGAAGTGGGGATGATTGTTTGGGCCGGTTCTTCCGTCGACTGCACTAACCAAAGGACTCCACGGCCCGGACAAGGCGTAGAGGGTTGAAGGGCTCTACACTCCCAGCCTGCTTTTTGCAGCATACGACACACAGCTTGCCGATCCGCTCCATACGGAAATGGACCCACAGAGTACTGACATTTTGGACCATTGGGAAGGTACACCGAGTCCGGACGGACCAGCTGATGAATGGTCTTGGCTTGCTCGGTTCGGACTCTCAGGCCTCGGCGATCCCCTAGACGAGCAAGGCCAGTCACCGCAGGGTTGGTTTGACGCAAATGTTGCATTTCCTGCAATGTGTGTTTGGGTGTCCAGACCACCGTGTATGCAGCCAAGATCTCCTTCCCATCTGCAGTGCGCGGCTCACAGTATGCGCCAGAAGTACCGCTTGCAGCCAGCAAAGTTTCCAAAAGACATTGGGGGATCCTCATACAAACTGAAAAGAATTCCGCTTGAGCTGGTGGACACGGCTTGAACCCTTGGCGCAAGAACTGCCTTCTCCAGACATCAAGGATGGGGTCGCGAATCGGCAATTGTTCCACATTATGCCAACAAGAGCATCCACAGTCCTGCATCTCACACCGTTTCAGCATTGGCAAGAGTGAAACAAGGCATTTGATGGGTGAGCGGCAAAATTCTTCCCAATCAAGCTGTAACTCATCTTTGTAGACCAGCAGCTTCAAGGTGACAACTTCAGGAGTATCAACATCGAGGATTTCACCTCCAGCCGCTTTCTCAACCAATCCACTACCAACTTGAACAATCACAGCTTCAGCAAGAACTGGCTCACTGTTGACCGTACAACGACACGGAACTGTAATGGTGGCATGGGGCAGTGCGGTCTGAATGTGAGACCCAGCGGCATGCAGAACCACCAAAGCAAGAGGCTCTTGTGAAACAACCCGGCCTGACTTGAGATACGGCTCAGCATCCTGCAAAGACATCAAGATGAACCCAGAACTAATGGGGCCGATCTGCTTCATGGACAACTGAGGCAAAATCCGATCATGTGTGCGAAATGTGCCTTCAAGCACTTGCAACTTGCCTGGATCAAGGTCAAGGGCGGGGGGTGGTTTGATCTTACCTTTTCCCTTCCCCTTAGGAGCGACTGTCTTGCCTTTGTTGGATTCTACCGCATCAGCCAATTCCGTAGGTAAGACAGACTGGAACTTTGAGTGATTCCCCAGGGCCTTGAGTTGACGCCACGGTTGTCTATGTCCCAATGCTGTCATGATCTGCTCACTACCTAATACCTTGATGGCGGACTTGGCTCTATCCTCAACGGCATGCTCTGGAATCCCATGTTTCAAAAGCTCTTTGCAAAGGTTCTGCAAAAGGAGGCTCGAGGGACCAAAGCCTACCAGGTCACCATCCAGGGCAATGTGAGGACAAAGTGAATTCAACCAACCTCGAACTGCAAGAATGTCATGTGGACACCTGAAACCCAGGACACCTTGTGCAAGAATCATCAGGGCAACCGTACCACAAGACGGTAAAGGACAGACAGGCAAGGCAAAGATAATCCCGTCAGGGCACAAGTCGGCCAAAAGCGAAAGGTGAGGCCCATCTTCACCAGCAATCACAATGCGCAAATCTGACTTCCAAATGAGGAGGGGAGACCAATGCATATTCTGCAAGATTGAGCAAGCAAAACCAATCTGATCACCCTCAAGAAATCTGGAGACCTTGTCGGCAAGACATGCTAGATGTGCAACCACTTCACATGCAATGGGCACCTGGCAAAAGTCACGCACAAGATTCATATGGTGAGACATTTCATGCATTGTCATGCCCAAAGTGATCGGGTCCTCAGTGTCACCACCAACAAGGGAGTTACAAACGGCTGGCAACATGGCAGGCAAAACTCCACAAGCTTCGGCAAAACTAGTCAATGGAGATTCCCACACAGGCATTATAGGGAGTAGCCTGGATTCCCCTTGGAGTCCCCAGCCCCACAGGACCGGAAAAGTCAGGCAACCCTTCCGCAGTTCCTCAACAAAAACCTCTTTCATGGACCAACAGCGCGAGGTCAATTCCTCAAAGGAACGCGGCACCCTGGTGCCAAGGACAATGTGTGCAATGAAGCTCACAGTCATTACACCACACAACCGATCGACCACAAGGCCATGAGGGACTCGATGCACTGCTAACAAAGCTGAACCACACTTGTGAACCAACAGGTGTAGGATGCGCTCGACTTCAGTGTCATCCGAGGCAAAATCGGCAAAGGTATGAGCCATCATCCCTCCAGTAGAGGGTGCTAGCCAAACTGGTATCCAATGCTGAGCAAGGAGCAACGGACAAAGAATATGATGACCAGGCTGGCCAATCACATCACGGTGTTGTTCAATCCATGTGCGAAGCTCTGCATCATCACCTTCAAACCACCTAGTGACAAACAAAGGCGGGAGGATCAAGAACACTCGATCAACAGGCTGGGCTTGGCATGACACAATGTGCCGCAACTGAAACAAGATCTCATCATCTGACATGGCAAAACTATGTGACGTGACCTGAAGCAACCTGGCATCCAACACAGACTGGTCAATCGGCATGGACGATGAGCTACTTGCAACATCTCGTCTAGGCACTACGGCACCCCGGCTTGTAGGCATGCTTGGCTGTGATGCAGCAGTCGCGGGCATTCTAGGGAGTAGCCCGGATTCCCCTGAATGATTCCCAGAGCAAGGCGTGACTCTCTGGTGTTCTCCTATGCCAGACTCCATAGAAGCAACTTCCTGGATCAATGTGGTGGAGATTTCCGCAAGGTCGGCAGGCAGCATTGAGTGCGGTTCAGACATCCTTTTAGGACCATTGCCCCAAACAACTGGCTGTGGTGTAACCTCAACCGAATACAGATGTGCTACAAACGATGCCCTCATGTTGGTGTGAGGTGTTCGCAATTCCTCCAGTGAATCTGGCAATGGCATGTTCATGATGACATGGGCAATAAACGCCAACGAATGCGCACCACACATGACATGCGCAGGGAGTCGCACTGGGATTTTGTGAACAGCGAAAGTGAGAAAATCCAAATAGTCAGAGACAAACTCCAAAATTTCCTCCACTTGACGGAAATCAATCGCCTCTTGTTGAAAGGTGTGAATCTGCAAGCAATTCCCTCTGGGTGAAAACCAAAGTGGGATCCAGTGGTCCTCAACCGAAAAAGCCGTGACAATATTCAAACCATGGGTTCGCACTTCCATGTGCCTAGCACACCATTGTTCAGTGATGGTTTTCCCAATGGACGACCAGCAACTATAGACCAGAGGTTCAAAGAACACAAACGTGCGCCCCATCAAGGGGTTGCGTATCTCTTGATTGGTAATGAGATTGACAATGTGGAACCTGATTTCATCATCTGCCATAGCAAAACCCTTAGCATTGATCAGATCGATCCTGTCATCCCTAGTGATGTTAAGGAGCGCAGGTTGGGCTGGGTCTGGTCTTGCGGTGGGATCAGCATCTCCAGCACCCCAAACCCAAGGCCGATCAGTAATCTGACATTGCAACAGGGTCTGAATATGCAAAGCACGCAGCATGGTGTGAACAGCCTCAGCTTCATTCCTGTCAGCAGGCAAACTGGTCCCAACCAATGCATATCGGATGAACGCAATCGCCAAAGCTCCACACTGGTCAGATGAGAAAAACAAACGGTGTTCTCGATTGATTAAGGCTTCAGCAAAACCCAAACCAACAGCAACCCGTTGAATTACTCGATTCAGGGTGTCATGACATGCATCCTGTCCATCCCAAGTAAAAACTTGAAGAACATCTTTGACCGGTGACATGAATACTGGTATCCAATGCTGGTTGACAAGGACAGCCGTGATGACCAACATGCTCTGTTGGCGAATCTCAGGGTGATCCTTGGCCCACAAAGCACAGTCAAAACCTTTCCCATGGACCCACGCAGAGGCAAGTAGTGGATCAATGACACGAACCTGCGTCATGGTGCTTGAAAATTTTAATTGATGATCTCTATGTACCAACGTCAATGCATGCAGGTGAAAGCGAATTTCATCATCTGCCATGAGTGGGCCTTGAGCATCAAAAATCTTCATCCTGTCTTCAGTGCGAAAAAACTGATGTCGAACTGACCACAGTTGCTGCACATTGGTGAGACTCGGAAGAGACAATTTCAAGAACTGTTCACCTTGCAAGTTCAGGAAAGGAGAGGCATCCAACCACGGTTGGTCTTGTACACTGGTTTTCGGGATGGTACACTCTCCAACATCGAACTTGGAGACTTTGCGGGGAGGTGAATCAACCTCAATCGGGTCTTGAATTGGCTGTGTCCACTCAGCAGTAGGGGAAACAGACCGTTCCACCTGGCATGACTCCTGGACTGGCGACAAAGGACATGTAGTGACCACAATCACTTGAGCCACTTCCATGACATGATCCAAGCCCACTGGCGTGCCGTTCATAGTGGCACTGATAACTTGGACATCACCTACCAGTTTCGCCTGGGCATCAATGAACTGCTTCAATGTGGCATTACATTTGGGTTGGAAACGGATCGGAGAATCCCCTGAACCCTCAAATACTACCGTGCATGAATCAACCATCATACAACCAGCCGTGGTGGGATCATCAACCAGTTCCGGGAAATCCATCCATGGAGTGGCATCAACATCAACGGCCGTCTCTGGATCACAAACAGTGGGTGGGACCCTTTCTTTGGACCGGATCAGATGATCCAAGACAGAGGCAATGCTGACATGTCCATCAATGCTATCATTCCATCGCAGCGGAAAAAGCAATTCAGGGAGAGAAACATCACGAAATTCATTCCAAAATTGCATCATGGCCAACAATTTGGTGTCTTGGATCGTTTCTGTCTTGCACGGCCAAACTTGTCGACAGCGCATCAAAATCCAAGATCTAAAAGCTTGGATCTGGGCATTGGCATCAAATGAAGGCATCTGGCGCATGAGGGCCAACTTTTCTTCAACATGACCAAAAATCCACAGAGCCTGGACTGGACACGCCAACTGACCTACTGCGGAAAGAGTGAGACGAACATCTTCACCAAAATCAACAACTGGGTCCATTGTGTTCAATCCCATCACCTCGTTTGGATGCAAATGACGAATGCGCGTTGTCCCATCAGGTGAAACCGCACTTCGGACAATGCACCCATGAAGACCCTTGGATTCTAACCTATGGCAGGAAAAACCTTGTTGCCGACATCCGCATGGGCAAGCACGTGTCTGAGATCCCCACGCATGGAGAGCACACGGTGCCGTGGACTTTCCATTCAACAGATATTTGGCATGATTGTCAGTGGTGACCCCAAAAGCCTCCAACTCTACCTCATCCAAAGCAAGAAGATTTTCATCATTCTCAGCCCACAAAGAAATTTCAGGAATGATTTGTTGAACTTCCCATAAGTTGTCCAAAGGGGCCCAAGTAGCCAAATCAATGGTACCTAGCTCTGGCGCATACAAGATCCACCATGCACGGTGCCTCCGACATGGCCAAATCTGATCCAGCTTGAGGTCTGTGTGAGACATCCGGTATCCTGTGCTGGTACAAAACCGCAGCAATTCAGCCTGTATAAAAGCATCATGAGCTGCCGGGGCAACGCATTCCAGAATGATCACGGAGGCATTCAGAAAATAAGCAGCATCTAAGGTTTTTGTGAGACAGCTGGAACGGGAGTCCAATTGTCCTTTACAATCACCTAAACGAGAATAGGGCTGGCAGCTGAATCCGGATGAAACAATGGACGCACCCCGGGAGTGCTGCCACACCTGATGAATCACATCCCTACTTCCAAAATCTCCGCAAATGCAATGAGCTCCATTGGCTTTGGAATGCAGGTCGAGCATTTTCTGATTCTGATCAACTGCTACCACGACTTCAAACCCTGATGCGACAGCACCTTGTGCAAGGCCACCGAAACCAGAGCAAAGATCAATGACTGAGTGAAACGAGCTCCAAGACGGGTGCTGATGACCAAGGATCACTGTATCCTTGGTTGCGCTCACCTTCGGCATTGGAAACTGTGCATGCAAGCAAACCTGGAACATGGTGTATGCGGTGAACCCTTCATTGAGACAACCATCATACAGGAAATGCAAACCCCCTCTGGTGACCATCAAGTGGGCAGTGTGTTCAGTATCAAATACTTTGACAGTAGCCACAAGGTCCATCATCTCACCATTTGCAACCGAAGAGAAATCCATGGAAAAGCCACTTGTCATGGCAAGAAACAAGGTGTACCTACCTGCCCACGTTTAGTGAAGAACGGCCGAACTACAACTGGAAAGCTTGGGCATCACGGCTGTTCCAAACCACCAACCAGGATAGATCCAATATCCTCATAAATACGCCGTGTGGTTGCTTCAATTCCTATCCCTCGATTACTATTCACAAACGTTAAATTCGGATATATCATAAGTTGGCTATACCATCAACCAAATATAAGTTTGTCTGACAAGAGGATACTCTCATTCCATCCCATAAAGTTTATGATCATCTTCCCATATCTTCCCATTAAAATTGAATGTAAGTTGGCAATAAATCCATATGGTTCTGGTTCAGCTTCTTCGAATGGGGGATTCCCAAGTCACCATACAGCATGAAAAATACGTGGCGTCATGCTCCAGTGAGTGACTTAGATGATTTGGGATACCATGACTTTCCACAGAAGCCTCCAAATGGCTATGTAACATTATGTAACCATAGTTAGGGGGGTTATATCAAGTTGTATCCCAAGTTTAGCCATGATCATCTTCCATATGTTCCCATATCTTCCCATGTCTTTCCGTTAAATTGGCCCATGTCGATCACTGTCCATGTCCTGTCCAGCCCTCCCTGCCCTTGGATCACCAGGTGACCGCCATTAGTCCCAGTGCGTGGCCCTGAAATGGCACGTTGTAAGGGACGTGTGCATCGTTCAGAGGATCTTCCAGATACCTCGGTAGGTACCCTCTGGTTATGTCAAAATAGCTATGGAAAATGACCATAGAAATAGATATTTAGTTCGTGGATTTACCCATTAATAGCATGGTGATGTTCTATAGCTATGTTAGTCATTACAAGAGGGTACCAGTTGCTTCACCGGGGACATGGGATATTTTGGGACAAAAACCCTGGTAATGTAGTGGTACCCTAGTGGTACCCTAGCTGTACCCTAGTGGTACCCTAGTGGTTACCCTAGGTACCCTAAGTCATAGCTGGTTTTTGTGTCTGGTGTGCCATGGTCAATCCTTAACATTGGCCAGGAAGAGGGTAAATTCTTTCTATTGGCCATTCCTATAAATATCATAATTCCCCACTGCATTATGACCGCCCCCCACTGCTTCTTTGACCATGGCACATATTTGTTTCTGGTCTGCGGGTTGATGGTGATTATTCTCACTTCATTGCTTACTGGTGCTTAGTAGGGAATGGATGGGAATGGGGGAATGGGATGATTATTACTAGTGATTCTGGATCATTCCCTCATTCCCTACTAAGCACCAGTAAGATTGACTTCATCAACCAATCCATGGTTTTGTGTTTCACTGGTCGGAACGTTGGCCTTTGGAATAACGAAATTACGGAAATCGCGGGAAATTTGGGCCTTTGGGCTTGGTCCCACAGAACTTTCGCACCACTGCGACAAACAAAAAGAGATGGAGAGGTGAACTTTCCGAAACGTTCACGTGCTCACGCTCATGTTTGGAACACCATATGCAAAAGATCTCCCAAATTTTTAGATATCCCAAAGCTGGTCTACAATTTTTAGACCACGAAATTGCTGATCTCCCGAAATTAACCACCATCTATGGGCCAAATGGTCGACAGGTCCATCTTCATGGATCGCCCATACCCGCCCATCTGCCCCGTCCCGGATCGCTTAGGGCGCTGCATATACAAGTCCTGCGGCGCACGGATGATCCATTTCAGGTTATTATTCCACGGATCCCTCCAATTGAGGAACTTCCACGGATGCTACCTTCTGGTAATACAAAAAACTGATGGGAAAACCATGGGAAAATGGTGATTTAGATGGAAAGATCCACCATGCTATGTAGCTGGGTAAATCAACTATTTCGACTCGGCCATTTTCAATAGCTATGTTTGTTTACCAGAGAGTAGTAGATTAGCCGAGGCTACTTCATCTTCAATGCATGGCAAATGATCAGAGGTCAAAATATGTCAAAAGTGGCACCCAGATCTGCTATCATATCTGACTCGTGCACAGTAATTACGAAGGGGAACACTCTTGAGACATACTGGGTAGCTCTACATGAATTGTCAAGTTTCACCACTTCCAAAGGAAGGATCTTGCTGCAGGATTCCCCAACTGGTGGATATATTTCCGCAGGAAGAAGTCAGCAGAATGACGGATCAACAAACCCTGATCCTCTATCTTGTCGCCTAAAGCCTCATTGCTCTCCCAGAAAGTTTTCATCTAAACCATTGGAAATCAAAAGTTCCCTTGGAGCACGAGAGAGTTATGTGGAATATTGCTTGGAGTTTCACCCACATTTGGGGAAGATTGGCAGAAAAAAACTGACTGGCTATGGGTATGGTTGAAATTTCTCAGAGGGAAAAAAAAAAACCTTTGACCGTCAATCATACCAAAAAAGTGCGCTCTGATAATCTTGGATTCGCAAACCATGGATTTCTGATTGGGAAACAAAAAAAAACACGTTAGACATCTGCAAGCACACCCTGGTCTAAAAATAGTGGATTCAAATTATTCACTATATATATAATATGATAATATGATAGAATGATAAATACATGCCTCAACCAATCATCCTTCAATCATCCATACATATATATATACATAGTAACATTGTATCTCTAATGGTGAATTCCATATCTATGCCGTCTATGCCCATGTGTGCATATATACATAACAGAAGCTATCAAACACAGCGCCCGCATCCAGTCCAGGCCGGTGATGATGAATGGTATCAAGATCCGAAGCAATGGATGTCGATACCACCTAAGCAGCACCGATGAAAGGGAAACCGTGTGGTATGGATTTATGGGTCAATAGTATTATATAATGGAATAGACCGGGATATCACACAAATATAATATGTATGCATGGATGCATGGATGCATGGATGCATGGATGCATGGATGCATGGATGCATGGATGCATGGATGCATGGATGCATGCATGTATGCATGTATGTATGTATGTATGTATGTATGTATCTATGTATCTATGTATGTATGTATGTATGTATGTATGTATGTATGTATGTGTGTATGTGTGTATGTGTGTATGTGTGTATGTATATGTATATTTATATGTATATGTATATGTATATATATATATTATCTATAGATATTAATGTATATTATATATATGTGTATTTATATATATATATATATATGTATTTTATGTATATATATATGTATATTATATCATATATATATATATATATACATATCTATATATATATATATGCATATATATATATATGCGTGTGTTTTCATATCATATACATATACCACCCGGTAGAATGGGTGTATTATTCCCATTTTGGCGGTATAAATCCAACCACCATGGGATATTATATGGATGAAATGGAGATATAATAGTTATACAATGGTGATAGAATGGGATACACAACCAACAGAAAGAGGAAAAACATGGTCAAACCAGCTGAATGACAGATGTTTGAGCCTCGAAAAACGGACAAAAGCACCATTTTGGGGATGACCATTTGGCTCTTCTTACTGGCTTTTTTGTGGATTTATTGCGGGGGGTTCAGCAATTCTGTTTCAGTCTGAAGGTCTCTTGACTCAGCGTCAACCAAACTCCTGACTTTCACCAAGCGCTTAGCCGCTTGCTGCCCAGGAACACATGTGGGTCAGTCATCCAGTTGGTGCATGAGCGTTCATCTGCCGACCGCTGGGCTGGTAGCTGAAAAATTTGATCTGTGATACTGTATATGACCAGTTGTCCCCAAAGTTCTACATTAAATTGTATGTATTATAAAAATATTGAAAAAAATGTAAATATAAATATGAATATAAGTATGAATTTAAATATAAATATACATATACGTATACGTATACGTGTATATATATATATGGGCCACGGTCAATATTTGGTATATAGCTCCAAGTCATCATTTTTTGAAGAGTGTATTATCGTTTTTCAGGTTTTGGGAATATAGCAAATGTTATCGTTTTTTAAAGAGTGTATTATCGTTTTCCAAGCCCCAGCTCAATTTCCAAAAATAAAGATGGCTTGAATACTACTTTCCATTACGGCAAATTTTGGCTGTAGCTCATATATTGTTACCTATAATTACCCATTACCTATACCCATCCTCACTGTATCACTGTGCAGGTAATCCCTGACCAGTGAGCACTATGCATCTAAGCTGGCGGTTCCAAAACACCCTAGTGGTGGAGGCGAGCCAGGTACTAGATTTTTCCGTGGTAAATCTATATATGGTGTGTTTGATCGATTTAGTTCAGTCATCTTCCGACCTTCTTTGGATGTGGGTCAAAACCATGGTTCCTGGTACGTCCCGAAGACAAACAACAGAACAGGTGAAGTTCTGGTGCATCTTGTCTTCACCTGTCTAGGCAGATCATGAATCATATTGTGTCTCAAAGCAGAACAGAACATGTTACGATACTTCTGAGCAAACATGATTTATGGATTATGGTAAGGTTGTTGTGGGGTCGCCAAGACCTACTGAACCCATTCCCAATCATACCGATTTGAGAGCAGTGTCAGTCAGAAACTCTCCAAATGAGTAAGGGTTAGTTCATGTTGGTTACCAGTTACCGGTTCAGAGGTTGCCCCAAGATTCGATGCTTGAAAACCTCTTATTTTTTCCCATAAGAAACTGCCATCAATTGGTTAGCTACCCCAATTTCCGACATACACATGGAGGTTTCCTAAAATCGGGGTACCCCATTTCTCATCCATTTTTGTTTCGGATTTTCCACTATAAACCAACCAGCTATTGGGGATCCCCCATGACTATGGAAACCCCCACATGGCGCCTAACTCCCGATGCCCAGCGATTCTCTCCCTCCGATGCGCTTTGGACACCACCCTGCGGCTCCGACATAAACCAAACAATGAGGAGAACAACGACGTAGCAATGGGGGATACAACATATATACATCAACATACCAACTAAGCAGCAAAACCGGAGAATACTGAAAAACCTCCATTTACTGGCGGAGATCTGCACACAAAAACAGGAATCCAACCACCAAACATCGGGATATCACTGTTCCAGTGACGTTGTTCGGCTGTCTCAGCTTGGGCCAAACCTTCAATGGGACCCCAAACTAAATCCAAACCCAAAAGGGTTTGTGTTTCTCTTCATTGGGTGTTTTATGCCACAAAAATTGGGGAAAAGGGGTGTTTTATCACCATAAATCAAGTGTTTGGTAAGTTCAGCCCACGACCACAAACAGAGGGATCCGATCCTGAACGGATCACACCTTGCCCGAGCCAGCCTAAAAGCATCATGGTGTTGTTTGGCATAGTCCTAGGTGTCACAGGTCACCGTGATCTCAGGCTAGCAATGGATTGTTTTTTATGGGAAATCGGAATCGGAAACCTTTGTTTTTTAACTCATATATATATATATGTATACATGTGTATACATATATATATGTATGTGTGTGTGTGTTTCGCACAGATTTTCCTCAACAAACCAATCTGGAGATGCTACCAATCAATCATGTTTCTATGGTAAAATTTATGTGTCACTTTGATGCGGTGACCAAAGATGGGGTCTACACACATGCCACCACGCGGAAAACCAAAGTTGTATCTTCCACGACCCAACAGGCTGGTAATCGCTGAAACAAATGTCGAAATCATCCCAAAACATATTCATGGCAATTTTCCTAGGTTGTTGGTTAAATATCATGATGTTCATGACTTTTTGAAAATGAACACTCACTTAAAATTCAACAAACAATTTGTGTTTGGAAAACACATTCCAAAATGCGTTCATTTTGGATCTCCACATGTTCAAAAAAATATCAATGTCCAAATTCAAACATGTCTGCTTTTCAGGTCTTATCTCCACATGTTCCAATCATTGTTATCTCTCATCTCAGAGCGAGAAAAAATGGTCGTCATTAATTAATCACTAAGAAAAGCAACCGAAAGCACAGACCATATCATTGGTTCTATATTTTCCATCAACTCCCCAGAAATCTGCCTGTGATATTCTATTGGTGGCGAAAATTGTTGCTGATCCAGGCAACAACATGTGCGTTGGTTGTTTGTACATACACATATCCATCTCATTTAAGGATCGAACTATACAGGGTGTCAAAGAAAAAATATAGAAGCCATCAAGGAGAGACCATGTTTCCTATTAAAGTGTTATAAATATCTAAAAAATGGTGGTAAATTCCATCTCTGAAAATGAATGTATATATATATATATATTACATATATCATAAATTGTGTATATATATATACTAATACTAGCCTCCTGTTTCTCCTGTTGTGGTGTTCTTTGGCTCGTCCATGTTTGGAATTGAACGGTTTTTGCGAAAGAAATCCTCCAAGTCCATAGTCCATGTTTGTGTTTTCGATCAAACCGCCTCAAAAAACTGACACGTCCCGCCACTGCAGTGGCGGGCAACAACCGCAGGGTGCTCGCACAGATCTCTTTGCAAATGTGAACTGCTCTGCGTACAGTTTTCCTGTGAACACATTAGGGCCCAAAGCAATAGCCATCATATGCTATCAGCTGCTGTCATCTGCGCACATCAACGAAAACCAGAGGCTAGTATATATATATAATGTCAACCCCGGATTAATAAACCATGGTTTATTAATTAGGGGGTACCCTCCAAATAGTCACAATATGGTACATAAATGGTACCCCCCCAATTAAACAGCCTAGGGGTTTATTAATCCAGGGTTGACATTATATATATATGTATAATCCAATGGTTTCCAGCTTAACGACCCATTTTCATCCGGACCCATCCGTGGCCAAAAACAAAAAGCAGCCGCCGTCCCGGGGCGTCCGCACGGTGCGTCCCGTGCCGGCCGCCGACACCGTGCCGGCCGTGCCGGTGGCCGAGACGGCGTTCGCGTCGGCATCGGTGGCGTCCTAGTGATCTCTAGTTATTGGTGATTTAGTAGGAAAATGGTGACTCAATGGGGATTTGATAATGATTTTAGTGGAAATGAATGAGATTTAATGGCAATGTATGTATGTATGTGTATATATATATATATCACGTCAATACCACGGGAATATCATGGGAATATAATGGGAATATCTGAGAAATCAATGGTGATTTGGTCGTTTTTTTAGTCATGGGGGATCCCCGAGTCACCATGGATTTGAGATGGTTTCATAGGGATGTATATTTTTTTTTGGATAATAGTGGGTTAATCAAGTCACCAAAAGTTTCAACCCTAAGTCATTGGTTGATTTTGCTATGATTTGGGGTACCATGGATTGGAAAGCTCCATTTCTCTGGGGGTTTCATGGGAACATCACGGTTGAATCTCCCCGGAATATCATGGACACTGCATCAGGATCATCCCGTTGGTAGATCGATTCCGAATGGACCAATTGGGTTTTAACCATTCCAAAGGGTGTAGAATGTTCCAACTATTGACAATGGCACAGTTTCGGAAAGTTTATGGTAGATATATGGTAGATATATCAGGATATATCTATAATTCGATAGGTTTATGGCAGACTTATCGTTCCGTGGCCTTGTAAACGAACTTATAGCTGGTTGAGCCACCCAAAAAACAATCTCCCGATTGGGGACCATCATCCCGTTATGCCCAACATCACTTTTAGGTGTTCAAGGTTTTAGGGTTTGAGACAGGGGACCTAGACATCGCTTCGGAATCATAATTACAATTTCATATTGCAAGTCGCCTTTTTTTGTGTCTCAACATTAGTTCATGAGTCCGCGCCTTTCCATCATTTTCTTGGGGTGGCAACAGCTATTGAACCACCAAAAAGTATCAAACTAACGTTCAGAGTCCGAAAAAAAATGGAAATGTGGGCCGTGGTCAGGGTTTGTCTGAAAATATCATACCCAAATACCATGTGTCATCATCATTTTCCCTATCATAAATGTTAGGGGTATACAGCACAAACCCAGAGATTCCAGGAGATTCCTATAGTTTCCGCACACAAGGTGGTGCTCCATACTTACTTGAGTTGTTTTCTAGCTTTACCAGGGTGTATAGTGGATATATTATATGTATATAAATATATAATCGTATAGAAAGAATGAATGGCTTTGGAAACCAGATTATAACTATAGATACATCCACTATAGAGATGTATCCGCCATGGACATATCCCCTACAGATATGTTATACATATGTATACATATATATATATTTATTTATTTATCCACTATAAAAATCTTACAGTTCTCCACCATAGGTATATCTTCTGGCAGCCTTGCCATAGGTATCCTTCACATCAAAACATCGGCGAAACTAACGGAACAACATCCCATCGCTTTACGCACCTGTGTCGACGTCATGACGTCATGGCGCAAGTGGTGGCTTGCTGAGAGTTGGTGTCAGGTTGTGGTTATACCAATGGATCAATGGATCCATAACCAATGGGTATGTGATAATTGGCGATATGCATATATATATAATATATATATATATACAGCAATTACTTTTTGATCACAATAACCTATCTTATTCACACATCATCAATTACAGCAAATTCATGCGGATCTGGAGAAATATTGACAATTGATAGATCCATGAATCCCATGTTCATGTGTGATGAAAGAAACATCTTATCATGGTCCGGAATATTTGGTATCCCTAAGCGTGAGTTCAAAAGAAAACAACTGAATTGTCGGGCCATTATTGATGAATCAAGGTTCAAGTGGTGTTCTGGCTGGTGAAAAACACTGCGCAAATTCAACACGGAACCCGAACAACATGTGACAAGAATGGGTATTCCGAGTTCCGAATGCTTCTTCTTCAATCACAAGAATCATCTGCCAAAAGCCATCAGTTGAGAATTCCATTTCAGTTTCTTGGTGAATGGATCACCGCTTGTGGTGTCATGGCCCATGATCCTGTCCTGATTGGATTACTGTATGCTGATGAAACGCCGAAAATCGATGGTGCCGCAGCAAACATCAGAGTGATATTGGAATCATGAGACAGTTTGGCCAACAGACTACAAGTCTCGAGCCTCAAGTCAGAAAACTAGCTGGATGTGGTTCGTGCCCATTGTCACTGCATAGCTTACTTCCTTCTGCTTAGAACTTAGTACCCAAGGTTGCATTAATCATCCACGAATTCGATACCCTGAGTCAAAGGTATTGCAGGCAGGGTGCTTCGCACACCCCCCAAGTCCCCAACGGCCGTCCAAGCATGTCATGTCATGGTCAACTCAATGTTGGGTCACAGACGTCCACGATTTTTTTTCACGATCACAAAGCCCTCTTTGGCGTTCACCAAATGAACACATGAACAGTCTGACCGCGTGTTTCGCCAAAGTGAAGGGTTGATTTTCACAACACAATGAACTACCAGTACCTTTGTTAGCCTAAGGGTATGGTTCGCAAAGTGAAATTACCGCGTAGTTTTTGTACCCTCTGGTAATCAAGCATGGCAATATATGGCAATGCAAAATTCCCCATCTATAGATTATGTGTCCATTCAAATGCCCATTTAGTTCGCGGATTTTCCAGCTAGCCATGCTTGATGACACCGGTCATCTTCTCAGTTACCTGGATCACAACCAAAAGGCCAACAAGGATCGTTTCCTGTCGATATATAAATAGCCCATAGTCTCCCTATGAGTCAAAGCCATTCAAAACACAGCTGCTCACGTGTTTTCACACCAAAATAGCTGGTAAAGGGCTGTTTATCCCCCTCAAATAGGGTACAACACACTTTGATCTATCCAATCTATCCCTACATTCTGCCAGTGGTTTGACAATTTATCCTACGCACCAAAAACAACCCTTCAACCTAGCTGTCTGCCTCGCTCAGCGCAGCCTAGCAGCAATGCTGGACAGGCCAATATTTTTCAAGTGGTTACATATGTGGTTGAGTGGTTACACAAAACATATATGTCTAAATCTTGGTTAATCTTTTTTTTTAGCCGATAAACCATGGGGTAATTTCACGAAATTGGTGAATACCCGTTGTATATGTTATAAGCATATATATATATACCACAAATATATTCCTCAATTCCTCAATCCGTTGATGGCTATGAAAAGAAACCCATGACCCAAACCACCCAAACCACTGAGCCAACTCCTTCAACCCATCCCAGCCACTCAGAGGTTTCATCCAGCGTCAAGATTCCCTCTTGTAATTTAGCACTTTGCCACTGGACAGTCCCCCTCTGGTTATGTCAAAATAGCTATTGAAAATGGCCATAGAAATAGTGAGTTTTCCCATTAAAAATTGTTATTTTCCATAGTTATGTTAGTTTACCAGAGGGTAGATGAGCTTCCAGATCGCAAACTGTTATAGTAGTTTACTGGAGAGGAGCACCAGTTTATTTTTGAGAATGTGGGATTATCTTCCTACATTTTCCTACATGTTCTCGTTGAAGGACCACTCAATCAAAGCCTGATACACTCCGGTACAGTTCGTTCACGTTCAGGAACTGGCTCAGAACTCTTTCTTATTTGGGTGCTTTTTTAGGATGATTAATGGTTCATCCTTTCTCGTTCAAAGAATCATCCTTTATCTTCTGGGGAACTGAATCCAAAGCGTCTTCAGAGTTCCTTCCGGGTAAGAAATGGTGATGAATGATGTCTCGGCATTTTCTTGCTATGGTTTCATAATTGGTTTTTACAATCTTTTCTAGTGGTTCTATACGGTATACTCCACCTTGGAATTTCTGTTTCATCACCACTCTTGGTGGGGAACCGGGCCTCGCTACGGGTTTGTCAACTACAGGTGTGCTAGCTGCTCCCCCTAACAGCTTCAAGTCTGTTCAGTTCAACTTCTAGACTAGCTGAGTAGCACTGAACTCACATTGCGCAGGGTTCCTTGATCAACCCTTTCCCAACCATGTGCCCACCATTTCCATAGCTTCAGGTACTTCAGGTGGGTTTCTCTGAAAATAGAGCAAACAGTTCCAGTGGTTAAAAATATGGAGGTTTCCAAAAATGGGGAAACCCCCATATCATCCATTTTAGTCGGATTTTCCATGAAATAAACCATCCAGCTATTGGGATATCCCCATTTCAGGAAACCCCCATATGAGTGTCATGTCTTTAAAATGTGAAAAATAAATTGCCTGAAATTGGATGCTGAACATTGCTGAACGAGCCCATCCTGGGTTGGGGGAAAAAGCCTCTGGTAAACGTTTACAGTTTGCGCTGGAAAATCACAACTTTTAGTAGGTAAATCAACTATTTCTATGGGCCATGTTCAATAACAAACTGTTAGTCATTACCAGAGGGTAAATCACTATAAAAATGGATTGATATCCTCCAATCTGAGTATACCATCCATCTTTTGACCGCACATGTGTTTCGATCATCAAAATTGAACCAGATCTGAATTGCTGGGACTCTGAGAGGTATATATATATATGGATATGTTATATGCATACAGATTCAAATATATCAAAAACGTCTGTTTTATCTCCGGCCATGGAGAAATATACTTATGAATACCATAACTCTCAGGGATGAACATAACCATAAAATCCCAGTAAGATCCTAATAAATATCATAAATATCATTATATATATATATATCCTAACATAATCTGTTGCCATATCATAAATCCTCATAAATCCCAGTGATTTTATGATGTGAACAGAGGAGCTACAGGTCATTTTTTATATCCCATCCCCAGCGAGTTCAGCTCCTGAGTCCCCCGGCAGCCCTGTGAGCATCTCGTAGCGGCGCTGCAATTCCACCACCTCGCTGGGATTTGTTGGCGAGTTCTGGATCTTCATCCCTAATGGTATTTACCCTCTGGTTATTTCACATAGCCATGGAAAATGACCATGTTTAATAGGTAAAGCCAGGTAAACCATCTATAAATGGGCCATGGCTACCATGGCTATGTTAAATAACCAGATGGTATAGGTATTGATCCATCTAATAGTTGATAAACACATCTACTGTATGTTAACATAGCCATTGTATCAATGGGAGATCTCCAGGATCCGATTGATTGGAGGTACCGATTCCATATATTTTTGGCCTATGTTTGAGGCCTATTTTTTAGGGAATATCCCCAGAAAATATGGCCTTATATGGTACTAACGTACCTCCATTTTAGGATCCTGGAATTTCCCATTGACCTAATGGTATTTATAGGAATTGATCCATAGCATGGAGATAAAACCTATAATATATATATATATATATATATGTATTGGTATCTGTATGCATATAAGATATAGCTATTGTCTGATCCATAGCCATATGTTCATGGTAAAACAACAAATACAACAGTTGCAGTTGGGGGGTCATGGACATGGTCAATGATGAAGTGGCACAACGCAGCCCATGGTCGTGGACATCCATCGGTTATTCAAATCTATTGCAATCATCCTTGAATTCTCAGATACCCTCTGGTAAACTAACATGGCTATTGAAAATGGCCATAGAAATAGTGGATTTGCCCATTACTAGCATGGTGATTTTCCATAGTTATGTAAACGTTTACCAGGCCGGGTATCTCAGATGGAAGCTAACAAATTGTCATTTCCTACTAGCAAAAACAACCGTCTCACCGCTGATTATTTAGTTCCATCTTATGGCTGTCACAGAGGTCACAGAGCCCGTTGATCACTACCATTGATACCCAAAACTATGAAAATTCACTGTTTTTCTCCGCTAAAATGCAAATTCATATATGTTTGTGGGGCTTAGTTGTATGTATTCACTTTCAACTGGGATGTCACTAGAAAGCGGGACCTTACCAATTTGTCAACTGATAAATCATGTAAATCTGCGAATGGAGAAGTTTCATTGCCGCGTTGCATTACCAGAGGGTACCATTTTTGGAGGTTCCAATGCACCATTCTTTCAGCTCCAGCCATCCATTTGGTCTCTAATATGAGGTAGTCTCTCGTAGCCACCTACGACGAGAAGACACATCAACCAACGTTCGTACCCTCCGGAAAACTAACAGCTTGCGAACTGGAAAATCACCATCTGAAAAAGGTAAATCAACTATAAATGTGCAATTTTCAATGGCAACCTGTTAAATTGCCAGAGGGTACTTCTTCCAGTTCATAGTCTCACAATCAAAGATGTCTTACCATACTGTGGATGGAAGAAATCCTGCACCACGCATAACCCTATGAATAATGGGATGTTTACCACCATTTTCAACTGGTGATTCGGATTTCGCGTTAGTCCCATCCACTGTAGCCCTGATTTGTAGTACTTTCCCAACATATCACTAGAGGATGGGGCCCCAGTTCGATAGCTAAGTTGGTGAACATACCCTCTGGTAAACTAACATGGCTACTGAAAATGGCCATTAATAGTGGATTTTCCCATTAAAAATGGTGATTTTCCATAGCTATGTTAAATTACCAGAGGGTAACTATAATAACAATAGTGTATGATACGCAAATAACTATATTTAGATGGGGTTTTCTCAACCAACAAACATCTGCCTGGGGGGCACCATCCTGTAGAGCGTCAACTCCCACCATTTTAAGGCGCCTGTTGACCCATCTCACCCTCGCGTCCTGGCGATTTTTTGGACATGTCAGGAGCGTTGAAGAACCAATACCCGGCTATGGAAAGATCCACCATGCTATGTAGCTGGGTAAATCCACTATTTTTCGACTGGGCCATGGCTTCCAGTTCGCAAACTGTGAATGTAATTGCCAGAGGGTTAAATATATATATATACATGTTCCATATAGATACACATACATATATACCCCAGTGCTTTTTGTTTGATATATTTCGCGGTAACTCACCCAATAGTTCAGGAGGATTCTAGTGTTCTATCTTTTTGGGGGTGCATACGTTAGCACACTTGGCTCATGTTTGGGCTAAATGTTGGTCAAGATTCCATAATCTTCCATCATCTTCCATGATATTCCATCATATTCCATACACAGCGCATCTGGAATAGGAAAAAATAACCACGGCATCTGCGAACATCAATATTTGGGTGTGTCTAAAAATGGGGGATGCACACTTTGAGCATTGAATTGACAAACGAAGATATTGGTGATCAGACAGATGCTTTGTGATGGGGATAACCTATTCTCAGACTAACCTACCCGGCCTGGAAAACATTCACAGTTTGCTATTGAAAATGGCCCAGTCGAAATAGTGGATTTACCCAGCTACATAGCATGGTGGATCTTTCCAGTTCGTTACGTCATCGTTTACCAGGCCGGGTAATTGAAATCATAATCCCAAGTGTTACGATCAATTGATGGGATGAGGCCTCCTCTTAAGCATCGTGGGGGTTGGGTTCCGCCAGTTGTTTTCACGGATAAAAACCCCAACCAACAGAGCGCCAATGACAAGACTAGTCGAGGTTGGGTTCCGCCTCTGTGAATTAATCCCACTGGTTACATCCAGTGGCAATATATATATATATATATAATTGTATGCATATATTTATATACATATATGTCCACCAATCTCTGGTAATTTCTCAGTTTGGAAAATCAGCCTTAAAATAATGAGTCAATCATCAAAACCTCAATTTCAGTGGGCCATTTTCCGTAGCTAGATCTTCCGCAACAGGTGGACCACGGAAACGTGCACTTTTAATCATGGCTTAACTTTCATAGTCCTTTAAACATGTGAACCTTGGGCAGGATAGGAAATATTCATCCGCAAATAAACCAACAACCGATCAATCATCTGGTGGTATACCTCTAAGTTTAGGATGTCCTAATCTGCTCTACTGAAACGTATAGCAAAAACACCTCTCAACATGTAAAAAAACATGTTCAAAAAAAAGCCACCAGAAATCTGCATCCATTTCCGGAAATTCATCAGTGTCCACCATATTTTCTCCATATCTGTAGCTGAAAATATCGGAAATCCCATGGACTTTTTTCTGGTAAAAAACCGCTGCCTCTGGTCACCTCTGAGGCCACCAAACCTGCGAGAATTTGGGGTTGGTAGACCAAAAACAGTGAGTTTTGATGAGGATTTAATGAGATTTAATGGGAATGTAATGAGACTTAAATTTTCATGAAATTGATTAGGATATATGATGGTAGAGCCTCTGGTAATTCAACATTGTTGTGGAACATGGACCATTTAGTTCGTCCTAGATTTGGTAAAACTCTCAATTTGTGGATGGTAAACCGGATTTTTGAACCCACCAAGCAGCAAGAAAATACTGGACCAAGCGATATGTTTCACCGAGTCTGTTAATAGCCAGGAACAATTTCCACAATGGCGGTTTTGCTGAGAGCGCAAAAAAAAGTCCACACCATGCAGAACACTATGCAAAATGTCCATCAGGACAGCATTGGATGCAGAGATTTTGGTTATCGGTCTTTGCGAAGGGTCAGCTAAATAATATCAGCACGGATATCTTAAGTAATGAAAAGGTTTTCGTTATCGGTCTATGCGCAGGGTCAATAAAAACGATAGCTACATATAAGGTTCCTTCTATCGTTCACTGCGCAGAGCCAATCAAATTTGAACAACAAGCACTTCAACAGCCGCAGTTAGGTGCAGGACGGCTTCTTGAGACGAATACTAATAAAGTGGTGGGGACAGCAATGTCTCAAAACCCTGCAAAAACGCAAATCCGGGTTTTTGACAGAACTCATGTGAATCCTGAGGATATGGCAGGGAAAAATATCGAATCAAAAAAACGAAACAGAAAAAGATCAAAAAGTAAAATTAAGGAAACCGTTTGAGAGCATACCCTCTGGTAATTTAACATAGCTATTGAAAATCACCATTTATAGTGGATTTACCCATGAAAAATGGTGATTTTCAATAGCTATGTTAGTTTACCAGAGGGTAGACTGACTGTTGAAAGACTGAAAGCAAAATGTCTGAGCTCGAGCCGGTAAATCCATCACTGATGCGCGAAACGAATCATTGGGGCCAATCAAGGCCTTTTTCTAAGTTGGTTCGAACGCCTCCCAAAGAGCATGCCTTCAAACAAGAGCAAAGAAATATGGCCTCATGAATTAGCCTCCGGTAATCAGACACGACAATACGAAACAATCTATCCATTTCTGGTAAATCATCGAAGTAGTTGTGGGCCATGTTCCAGTTCGCAAACTGCTCAAGTACCAGATGGTAGCCGATTCACAAAATCAAAGATACCAATGGAAAGTCCCTGAAGTCCCCCATTTGCTTCGATGGTTTTCCCCCATCAAAACCTCCATTTCAGGAAATTTCCCAGCCATGTTTGAGGACCCCGATTTTGGTAGGAATCACTTGGTGGTTTTGTTCACCCCAGTTGCAGCTAGACAGCTAGCCCCTACTTCGCCTACAACTGGGGTTGTTACATGTTATGAGGTAATAGCCCACTAGTCACGTGCCAAAATCCATTGTGACCATCCCCAATATGTTTGTTTCTATAATCCCCGAACCAATTATCAACCAGGGTTTAGCAGCCACTTCTCGGCTGAAATATCCCAGTTGTATATGGCATATCATCAGTTACATGGCTTGTGAATTATTAAACCATACTAGTTATATACACTCCTCTGGTCATTACATCTGGTCATCAAACAACCTACCATGATTTATCACTTACATTATCTTATATCCTAGTGAAATCCCAATTAACCATAATTTATTATCAATCATCAACCATCATTCAATGATATCCCATACAACTGAGGACATTCCATATACCCCACCTGGTTAATCATCTGGTTATACATATCATATGGTAATTATAAACAATGCCACATATAACTGTATTACAACCATATACCTGATATCCCATATACAATCAATATTATATCTGGATTATCAATGATTATCAATGATTATCAATGATTATCAATGATTATCAATGATGATCAATGATGATCAATGATTATCAATGATTATCAATGATTATCAATGATTATCAATGATTATCAATGATTATCAATGATTATCAATGATTATCAATGATTATCAATGATTATCAATGATTATCAATGATTATC
>Ga0126342_10000272_pt1 | contig 49037 bp, 41 predicted proteins | sample Cyp1metagenome_FD_92528 | JGI IMG/M metagenome (GOLD analysis project Ga0126342, IMG submission 92528) | Coral microbial communities from Lord Howe Island, Old Settlement Bay, Australia - Cyphastrea 1 metagenome | ecosystem: Host-associated > Invertebrates > Cnidaria > Coral ...
AAAATGTCCTGCAAAAGGATGCTCCAAACATCCATGCATGTGCATCCCCAGATGGGATGGGCTATAATAATACCAACCGTTTTGTTTGTTTGGCCTTTGCCCGGTCTCCTAAGAAAACTCAAGGTGAAGAATATGTTCAAAACTCTGTGTCCAAAGCTTAAATGCAAGGCCTGTATCCTGTTTGGACAGCGCGTCGTCGAAGGTTTTACTTAGATCACAAGGGATGTTTGCATCTGCTGGCGCTGCTGGTCTTAATGGAGGAAATGGCGCGACAGCTCTCAAACTAGTGCGAACTTGCATAGGAGAAGGACAAACAATCTTTGCGGCAACCAAGGAATGATCTTTAAATTCGGGCAGTTTTGTGATATGAAACTCATAGCTTTGGTCAATTAAAGAGGGAGAAACAAAGATATGATCAATTAGTGAGCCGGAACTTTTATGGCACGTGGCTTTTTGCGATTCTTTTTCAGTGCCTCTGGGTCTAAGGTCATACCAAAATTTCTGTTGCAACAGTTGGCGAAGATTTTGAGAATCCTGGATTTCAAGGTTGAAATCCCCATAATTATATAAGGATTTTGACCTCTGGAAATTTGATCATACTGGACTGCCTGGATCAGCTCGTGAGTGTAAGTCTTCTTCGCTCTATCCCAGCGAGCGCCTGAGACTCCGTAAATGCCGTAGACCACCAGTGAAGTACCTCCACGGGCCAGCCACACTTGTGTAGCAGTTTGTCTACTATCTTGGAAGAATTTATAACAGGGATGATCTGGTGACCAAGTTATTGTTTGTGCGGCCCAGAACTTGGAGCGTTTAATCAGAGTTCTAATACCACTGAAATGTTTATCTGAGGGATTGATACCCCAAAAACAATGGTAGTCTTTAAATTGCTGATTTTCAGAGATCTCGAGGTGATTTTGGAGATGAGTCTCTGTCACAACAAGGATGTCTTTGGCGATTTCTTTGAGTCGCTTTCTTTTAACAGCTTCCTGCAATCCACCAATGTTTAGGGTTCCTATCGAAATGAATGCATCACAAGCCTGCGTATGCTGCTGATACCAAAATTTCTTTGGGCCATGATTACCATTCAAAATATGTGTTATCTTATTGCGAAATGCTCGAGAAATGAGCCAATGCTGAGGGCAGGGGTCAATGGCCCCAGGCATGCCAACAAGATCCCAAGAGCTAGGACGCTGTGAAGGATTTTGGAAAGAGGAAAGAGAACTACTAGTTATTGGACCAATGCGCCAAAGGATGCGCACGTACACGAATGCAAGTGACACCTGAAGCACCGAAGAAACACGCACAAAATGCTTTTGTCTTGAGGCACTCCACAGGTGAAGCTCTTTGAGCGTTAAATCCCATCGTCATTTCCTTTCTGCTGTTTTCTTTCCGGCGTCAAACCAGTTTTGGTTTGCTGAATCCTTTTTGGAGCATTCTTGGGATCAGCACTGATATTCTGCGATTGCTGTTTGATCGTATGCTGTTGGTAGAAGAGCTGCTGAGCGGCACTTCGGGCAGACTGTGTAGGTGCGCCTTGACGCTTTGCAGCCTGAGAACTTTGCGATTTTGTTTTTGCATGGTCCTGGGCAACCTTATTGGTGGCTTTGAAACGCAATTGGAAACGCGTTCCTCCAGTGATACAATATGAATCATTGATGTTTCCAGAAACTTCTGCTGAGAAGGTCGCACACAAGTCCTTTTGATAAAGAATATCGATGTTTTCAAATCCACGTTCCGTCAAGAAAGCTAGAAGTCCACAAGTGCCAATGACTGGTGAAATTCCCTGTACTTTCCATTTTGCATGAGAAGATGTGTCCAAAAGGTGATTGTCCTGTGCAAACATTCTCAGGTCACTCTCCTTGGCGAAGCGCAGCGCAAAACGAGGTCTGGTTCCAACTCCTTTACGGCAAACACCACAAACTGTGTCTGCCTCGGCGAGCTTGACCGCTTCCTCGAGAGAGAACTCTTCGTCGAGGTAGAGCAGAAAATAGTCCGTGGATCCATCTTTGTCTTTCATGAACATGCCTTCACGGCCGGAAGCCTCCAAAAGTGTCTGCACATAGTCAGAATGAACCATGAAAGTGGCTGTGTCATTGACACGACAGACCACATCTGCAATAGCTTCTGTTGGAACCCACTTTGCTAGCTGTTGTACCACAAAAGCTGCTTGAAAAGGAGGCGAAGGAAATCCATATTCTTGCGGCAATCTAATCTGGAATTTACGCATGGTAACATACATGTTGACTTGTTCTCCTGCCATCAGTTGTTCAACAGGCAAAGCATAGCCCAACTGCACTAACCACCGTGTGATGGTTATGATGACACGTTCATTGTTTTCATCAATCACCGAAGCACTGCAACGAACGTGTGCACGAGTGAATCCCCGAAGTCCCAAGTGGATTGGGTCCTCTGTCACCAAAGCAGCCACACGGCATGATGTCCATCCAACTTGGCCTAGTACCATTGGCAATGCCTTCTTTGGCACCAAAGCCACGCCGTCATGCTTGCCCATGCTTTGATAAGGAATTGCTGGCACATTCCATTCACTTGCGATCAGCTGAGTCTGAGTGCGAAGCTTTGCAGCCTCTGGCAAAGCTGCTTCTATTGCAGCACGAAGTTCATAGTCATTGTTTTCGGAAATATTCTCTCTGGTAGCAATCATAGGTTGATCACTAGGTGCATCTGTTCTCGCAGTTTTGTTCTTCCCTTTGCTTTTTCCTTTGCTGCCATTGCCATTCATGGTATGGGCTAGCTTGTTGCGCAATCGACGGCTCATGGTCCAAACATACAGTTGGAGAAGTGCAGCATTCATTCTCCGTCGATTTTCTTTGCTCCACCGACTAATTGTCCAACCAAAAATGTATGCAAATTGTCTGGTGGATTGTTCAATTTTCTTTCCTAGAATGAAATACCAAAGAAACAAGAAACGGAGCCAACGTTGACTCCTTCTGGCTTTGAGTCTTCTAACTCTGCGCATTCTTTGGCGCAGTCCTCTTCTCTTCACCCTTTTGCAGCACAGAGGTTTTGTGACAAAGATTTGTTTCACACGTTGACATAGAGTGTGAGCTGCTAAGCTCACTTTGGCGATGATGGACTGGCTCCAGGAGTTCAATGTGCAAATCAGGAAAACCAATGTGAAGTGCTCTTCGAATTTCATTCCGGCATTGCATTGGAAGGCAAAAATTGCCATGAAAAGGAAGGATATCATGATTGATTCACTGAGGCCCAAAGTGGGCTGCGAGAAATGGAGCATCAAATTGGTCGCTAAATACAACAAAGATGTGCTGATGAGTTCTGTAGACTCTCGATCGATGTTTATAGTGATTCCTAAAGTCATTGTGCACGATGCTACCCAAGCGAACTGACCTATCTGACAAACAGATTGTGACAAGTGTGTCTTGCACTGTGCGAGCACTGACTCACCTCACTCCACGTCTTCACCTCCGGAATGCTCGCTGACGTAGAGATCGCTGGTGCCGGAGAGCCTGCTGGATCCCAGAAGTAGTAGTGGCTTGTCAGAGCACCTCGGCATACCGCCGAGATCCTCATTTGCGCCACTGGCTCAGCCGATACCTGTGGGAGGATGGTCACTCGATGCCGAATGCGAAGGTGAAACATTTGGCTGTGCGTGAAACGTACTGAATTGTTTGTTTGCCGACAATACGGCGATTGGGCTTACTAGAGGAAGATGATGGAACTTCCAATGGAGAATTACGAATAGGTCCATCAGGCTGTTGGAAAAAAGAAGCATCCATGCGGATTTGCTCCACCCACCGGGGAGCAGTGGGGGGTGGATTCAATGGTGCACACATGGTTTTGGGGCTGTTACCTCGGTGCATCCAAGCCTGTTCAAATCCACACTTTTGACACCAAAGGAGACCTAATTCCTGAGGTTTCTTACGATTCTTTCCAACTTTCTGATTCCAGACATAATGGTGTTGCGCACGGTTATATTGATTTTTTAGTTGCTGCCACTGCTGCTGCAATCGAACAACATTGGACATAGCTCCAGGAGCTTGCAACCATCGTTCTGGTGGGAGATTAGGAAATTGGCACGGTTTATTCAAAATTGTTAATCTTTGGTGCTTTAAATACTTCGTGGTTTTACCACATAGCTGACAAAAGACACCACCGTCTGCCGTTAGTTTCAGAATGTGACCCTTTTTGGGGAGAACTTGTTCCACAGACTCTGATCTAGTGACTGGTACGGATGCGCCTGAGTTATCAGCTGAAGGTTTTGGATGTTCAGCACCAAGTGAAGGATTGTCGTCGTGCCGAACAATTGTATTTTGGTTACCACTTTCTAACCATTCCTGAATATGCAGTTGCCATATTTTGATCAGTGAAGTCTGAATGGCAACGACTTGCTGTGTGGAAATCTGAAATTGGTTAGGTACAATGGTACAAAATTTGAAACATGTGGGTAGCTCATCGATAGGAACTGGCAAGGCTTCCAGTGCAGCTTGTCGCAAATGTGAAAAATGGGAACAATGCCAAGAAATATGGTCGATAGTTGGGCAACCGTCGTTACAGATACATACCACCTCTCCAGAGAGTCTACGGTGGCGAGCATCTCTTTCAGGTGTCATTCACCCAGCAATCAACAATTGACGCAGAATTTTCAATTGGGCGCGAGGATCTTCCGAGGGGTCAGGGTTAATTGACAAACCAAGATCACATTGTGTTTGGAGAACATCTGCTTGTTTGGTGAGTTTTTCAACAAGTGCAAGTGTGCGCTTGCGGTCTACACCTGACCATGTTCCTGCGAAATGCTGAGCTCGATCACTACATAAAGAATGCCAGGTTTTCAATCGATACTCTTCACGAAGATCATGTTCCCAAGAGGGGGATAATCTGTTGTGCAAAAAATCATTGAAAGTTTTGGCAAAAACTGGATGGTCTCGAATCTGTTTTGCACGTGTCAAAGGGCCATCTTCTTTCGCACTATGTACCTCAAGTGCTGAGGACAAATTGGACTTATCAGAATCGGAAGGATGCATGCGCATGATCAAACGAAAGGCACTGAATTGTAACACAAATGCTGGATCGAGTGCTGGGGGGGCCAGCAAGGCAAACAACGCCAGTGGCGAAGCACTGTAATGTTCTTCGTGCAGCAACACTCTAACCACAGAGGCACGCATAGTTCTTAAATTATCTTTGGAGACTTCTAAGGCGTGCATACCTTGGCCAAACGTAAGTTGGGACATAACACTTTGGCAAACCCGAACCTTAGTCATCCATCCCAGGGGAAGCAAAAAGGCCCGTGACATGGTTTTTGTCCATGTAGCTTGTCTCGTTTTTTCGAGAGGTGTCCAAGAATGAGCACTAGATGCTGATTTGACTGAACAACCAACCAACCGAAAAGTTTCCTGGTGATCACGGATCTCATTGACAGCTCCAGCGAATTTCTTAGAACCAAAACTGAAAGTTTTGTTGTTGTTGATTTTCAAGCCAGCAAGTCTTGTGAAGGTCTTGGTGGACTCATATATTTGTTGAAGACCTTTTTAACCTCTTTAGGACTGTCTGCTTGCACGACGCCTGACAAATCATCAGCATACGATCTACAAACTGAATTAGGTATGCGTGAGCTGGAGAACTCCAACCAAGAACAAATCAAAGTGGACACAATGAGCATACTTAATGGACATCCTTGCACCAGTCCGTTAGCTGGTTTACAAGGTTTCATATAACGACCTTCGAGTCTATAAAACTTTTCGTGATTTTGATAGAAACTTTTGATGCACTGGACGATTTTTGTGGGTGCACCACGAAAATGAACTATGTCGAGCGCCAGGTGGATTGGCACTGAGTCAAAGCATTTGGCAAGGTCAAATGAAACACCTGTAACGGCTTTATTTGAGCGTTGAGCTTGTTGGAACTGTTGACAAGTGAGGTAGGCCAATTGATCTGCAGCTTGACAACCCTTGCCCCCAAAACATTGTGGGTGACGCCAAAAAGGGAACCATAGTTCAGCCAATTGATTGTGTCTCACTGCACTCCAAAGACGATAAATTGTTGATAATATGGTGATAGGTCGATATTTATCAGGAGTAAGAAACTCGTTTTCACTTTCTTTCGGTATAAAGACGACCGCTCCTTTTGTCAATGGTCCTGGCCATTTGTTAAATTTTTCAACACATTGCAAAAGCGAACATAACGATGAAAGCAGCACTGGGCAGTATGAAACAGCAACTTGCAGCTCATTGATTGCAATGTGATCTAAACCTGGAGCACTCATCTTAGTTTTCGTCAAAGTTTCATATATCAACGATTCAGATAGATCGGGTATATTGGCAATGTGGGTTTGCATCGTGGGACCGTATTCAACAAGAAACTCACGAAGGGTAGGCTCATTATTTTTATGTTGGTTATATATTTCACTCCAAACCTGAGCAATACTTGACAAACGAGTGTGCAAGTTTGCCGTGGGAACTCCTTCGACCATGGATAAACGAACATCCGCACGAGGTGACTTGTGTTTAAGAAAAGAGTATGTATCTTTGGTGGCTTTGCGATGGGACTGTTTCCATTTTAAGATACGCTCTTTTTTGTCAGCTTTTTCGTTTTCATCGACGGCTTTTTCAAACAACTGCACCAGTTCATACCCGATATCTTTGGAACATGTTTGACTAGTAAGTGCATCAAATGTTACAAGATGATCAGCACTCAGCCATTTCTTGGCTGACTGCAACTTGGCGAGTGTCTTTTCTTGACGAGTACCAACCGCCATCTTGGAAAGTTCTAAAGCACGACCGTACCCTTTCCATAAGGCCCTGCCTTTGAGAGTTGATGCAGAATCATGCATAACTCTGGGATGCAGCCGTTGTTCGTGAAAAGAAATCTGCCCACGATGAGCTGCTGCACGCTGTGGGACATCATGGCCTTGTAGCATAGCAATTTTGTGTAAAACCCGCTCGAAAGATGACGACCAGGACTTAAAAGCTTTATCAACATCCCCGTTACTAATGGCATCCTTAAACTGGCGAGGGATTTGATTTTGAAAGGTATTGGAGGCGCTGGAAGCACGATTAAGAGTGGGAAATGTATGGACTGGTCTCAAGCTGGTGTGCGTTTGCACTGCAGTAGGCACCCAAATATTGGCAGTAAGAACGGAGTGGTCTTTAAATTCTGGAAATTCTTGGATCTGAAAATTGAAGCACTGATCAAACAAATGCGGCGACACGAATATGTGGTCAATATATGAGCCCTTGCCTTTGTGACAAGTCGCTTTATGCTGTTGTTCAGCGTCGCCTGACGTTCTGAGATCAAACCAAAATTGAGAAGCCAAGGCATCAGAAAGGACTTGCGATTCAGAGATTTCCATGTTGAAATCCCCCATCAAAATACATGGGATCTGTCCACGAGAAATACGATCAACTTCGATTGCTTTTAAGAGCTTGTGCAAATAGCTGCGTTTTTGAATTTCCCAACGAGCTCCACTGACACCATAAATCGAGTAAATAATCATGGATGTGCCACCACGACCAAACCATAGTTGCGTTGCGATCAGGCGATTATCCAACACGAAGGACTGACATGGGTTGTCAGTTGGAAAGTTGACTGTCTTAACAGCCCAAAAAGCAGACTTTTTAGCAAAAATCGCGACACCTCCAAAGTGTCTGCATTCCGGGTTAGGACCCCAAAAACACCAATAAGATTTCAAAAATTCCTGCTCAGTTTTTGCATATGAGTTTCATTCAAGGCAAGAATATCAAGATCTAAATCGATCAAGCGTTTTCGTTTTACCTGTTTCTGAAGTCCACCTGAGTTCAGCGTGCCAATTGATAAGCTTTGCATAACAGAATTGTTGTGACACTGGTGCCACGATGGTTTGTTGGGATGATTCCCATGGATTATGTGACAAAGCTTGTTCAAAACACGGCGACTGCGACACCAAGTTTGAGCAGGCTTTTCCATTGCAGTCGATGGGTTATCATGGTCTACGATTCTCGTCGAGCTTTGGATTCCGGAGTTTCTCCTGTTTTTTGTGAACCAACTCTTTTTGCAGCAGTGTTATCACTTGGGGGCTTGGTCTCGTCAATGGCGAAGTCACCTGGGTTCTTAGGTTTGTCATGGTGTGGCATCACTTTGCGCAAGAAGGCTTCTTGATCACTTTGTCTTGCACTGCGTCTGTCAGGACGACTTGCGGAGGGTCTCGAAGATTGACTGCTGTTTTTTGTGAGAATCTCAGCTCGTTTGTTGAGAGCTTTGAACATCAATTGTCTTCTGGAGCCGTCAAAGTCATAATACATAGGGCTATTGTTGCCACATGTTGCTGATAAAAAGATCACTTTGTCATCTTTGATGAACAAAATCTGAACGTCCGTCCATCCTTGTTCAGTGAGAAATGCCAAACTGCCGTGAATTCCCATGGCAACGTGAGCGCCTGAGAGGCGCCAGCGACCAAGGTGGCTGGTGTCTGGTACACTATGTTTGACCGCAAATTCTTGCAAAGTTTCGAGGGATTTGAAACGAATTGCGAATCGGGAAGCGGTCTCTTTGCCTTTTTCAATGACACCGAAAGCGTTGTCATTTTTTGCGAGTGTCAAAGCTTTCTCTAAATCAAATTCCTCAGGAAGCCAAAGCAATTCCATGGGTGACTCCTCAGCTGAAAGTTTGAGCTTGTAGAAAGCACCATTAACTCCGGATGCACACAACAAGGCATCTATGTAATCAATGTGCACCAAAAGTGAAGCACCTTGTGTTTCACGACAAATGATATCGTCAATGGCTTGGGTGGGAATGTGCTGCGAAACTTCATTGGCAACAGTCGAAGCTGGAATCTGGCCAGTGGCCCAATGATGACGTGAAGGAAATTTGGCGATCATAGGTCTCATGGTTGTCATGATTTGTACTCTTTGGCCATGAAATAGTTGTCACACCGGTGGGCCGAAGCCTATTTGCACCAAAAACTTCTGCACTCGAGTGGTGTCTCTTTGCCCGTGATCGTTGACATACGAAATTGTGCAAGTAATCCGCTCCCGCGGATATCCGCGTAGCCCTAAAGCTTCCGGTGGTTCAGTCACAACCAAGGCAACTGGTGCGGCTGTGTACCCAATACGTTGTACTATACCTGGAATAGCAAATTTTGGGGCTATGGCAACCCCGCCCTGTCGAGAAAGTGCTTGATGATCCAACACGGCAACGTTCCATTCATCCTCAATCAGGCGAGATTGTGCTCTCAAATGAGCTGCTTCTGGGAGTGAGTCTCGAACTTGACTGGCAATATCAGCGTCTGAGATCTCTGGGGTCATGGTTGCCGAAGGAGCTTTGCCCCCTGCACCTTTAGAGCGGCTCCTTCCTTTTCCCTTGGCTCCAGCGCCACCACCATTTCCATGTAGAGCATGTAGAGCTTTGTTGCGCTGTTTTGCAGAGAGAGACCAGGTTGAAAATGAACAAGACAAAGCGCTGCTACCACAAATCAGGTAGAGAATAGCCAGCAAGAGCCAGGCCTTGAGACCACACTTGGTTCGGAACTGTCTTCGAGAGAAACGTCTATATGTCTCCTGTATCGTCTGGAATCGACCGTGCGACATCGAATCAACCGAACAGGTTGTCTGCAGAATCTTTGAGGCAAAGTGGTCAGCAATGATGATTTGGCAATCAGGTGATGGAAAAATTTGAAAAAGCAGAAAAGGACGAATGCATCAAAATGGAAATCGATAAAATGGTGCACAGCAAAAGTAGCCACACAGGCAGACATCATAAGTGAAACATATGGAACCATCCAAACAAGGAAGAGTAACATGGGCATCAGAGCAAAATGGCTTGCGTCACAAAGGACACTGCAAGTTGTGTCATACAGACCTTGAGCACACCGACACATCACCGAACTACCACTCACCTGTGGAATGTGCTCAAAGTAGTTCGGTCTTGATGCCACAGAGCCTGCTGGATCCCAGAAGTTGGTTCTTGTAGGAGTAATGACGCATGCAGCAGCCAAACTCCACACCTGCCAAAGTCACACAACCCCTACCCGGTCAAACACCGCAGGTCGATCCGTTGAGGAGGAAGCTCTCTCTTCTTGTGGAACTGAAGTAGCTTGAAGATGTGAAAGTGGAGTTTTATGATTTATGCGCTTTGGTATCTTGGTTCGATTTGTTCCGTGACAAGTTGTCCTGGAAAGATTGCAAACTCTGTCTTTCCATCGCCAGGTGCGATTGCATGTTAAACATAAAATTTTACCCTCATTGGGTGATCCAATCTCTTTTCCCAAAAGTCTGTTCCATTGTAGAGAGTGACCACCGAGATTATATTTCACATTTAACTCATGCTCCAGATGGTCCAAGCGTGTTTCCGCCATATTGTGTCCTTCCTGAGCAAGGATCGGACCATTCGGATTCGCACAAGCTTTCTTCGTAATTTTTAGACGGACATGCTTCAGCATACTTGTGAATTTCCCACACCTTTTACACCATATACCGGTGCCATTGACCCTTGCAGACAAGAGATGACCATTTTCCTCCACGTCTTCCCCTCTAAGAACTTGATGACTGTTGAGGTTTTGGGGAATGACTGTAAGATCCTCACCGGCATGCCATTGTTGGATATGATGTCGCCACACATTGACCAAAAATGATTGTATATTGAAAATGTCACCATCAGAAAGATTGCTCCCCATTGGAATAATTGCAGCATATTGGACACACACAGGTAGATCCTCGAGCGTACAGGAAAGTTTTTGAAATAATACATTTCGTTGGTTTTGATATATATTGCATGCACCGCCATGAAACATGTTCTACAGATTCCCTTTCCAAACCGCAACGACACAAATGATGACCACCCTTGTTGCGATGACGTAGTGCCCTGTCTGGAGTCAACAATCCACCAGCGAATATAGTGCGCAAGACACCTAGCTGAGCTCGTGCCTGAGAAATTTCCATGTCATCCGTATCAGCTATTGTGTTGTCTGCCACTTGTTGCAATTGATTGTACCACTTCATTGTACGAATTCTGTCAACCTCATGTGCGCCTGCATAGTGGTGGCTACGTTCTCTGCTCACCCTATTCCACAAGTGGTTTCTCCAAGCCTCCCGTAACATATGCAACCACTCATCTTCATTAAAATCACCATTGATCAGCTTATAAATCAACTCACCCAAAACTGCAGACTGTGACAGTGTGCGCAACCTGGCCGTAGGCCCATCCACCGGGACTTGCATTGTGTCAAAAAATCTACGGCGAATTTCCGCAGCAACATTTAAATTACGCATAAACCTCATGATAGCACGTAAACCTTCGTAGATGCAACCAAACTCCGGATCGAGCTGCACCGGTACGAGCAAGGCCATTGTGACCAACGGGCTACAAGAGTAAGCATCCATATTCCACAAAGATCTCATAATGTCTGAACGAATCTGTTTCAAATATTCACGGTTCTCAACAAGGCCATGCGTTCCCTGCGCAAAGCAAGCTTGTGACTGTGTTGTAAGCATCATTTTGGCTCTTTCTTTCCAACCGAGTGGGACCCTGCGTATTCTTCTGATACTATTTTTCCATTTGGACCAACGTGTGTTTTCCAGCTGAGTCAAGAAAGAAGAGTCATCACGCACCACTAAGGACCCACCAACTATCCGAAACTGCTGTAGATGCTGAAATGAAGGATTGAGAATGCCCTTGGCAAAGGCATTGCCAAACGTAAAGCACTTCTTGTCATTCAATTCACCGCACCCTGCCGCAACATAGCTTCGCATTGCTGCATGCACCGATCTTAATTTGTTCTTTGCTTCTTCTGGAGAACGCCCCACCACAACGGAGCTCAAATCATCAGCATAAGATCGAACTGTCAGTCCTTCCACTGGGATTCGGTTGGTGGATTCGATGACGCATGTCACTAAGCTGTTCAGCATAACCATTGAGATGGGATCACCCTGTACCAACCCGTTTGAACTTGTCCACCATTGACCAGCTGCGCCATTCAGGCGAAACACACGACGCAAGTCAGTGTAAAGGCCCTGGACCGCCCGGAGAATTCTAGGATGACACCCGCGAATCTTCATGGTTTCCATAGCTATTTCGATGGGAATACGGAATAAGGTCAAATGCTTTTCGGCAGTCATAACTCACACCTGCAATAAATTGATTACCAGTGTAACCTTTGCTTTCCAAATCCATGGCGATGTGGAGTGCCATAGTCTCCGCACTTCGGCCAGGTCTACATCCAAAAACCTGCTCAGTGACCCAACCTTCCTGCCATTGTAGAAGAGGACCAAATCTAGTTTTTGCATAAAGACGGTAAATTGATGATAAAACGGTAATAGGTCGAAAGTCCGTGGGTCGTACATCCTCGAGGTTGTCATCTTTCGGAATCAGCGAGGTGTAAGCGTCCATCAACTGCTTTGGCCATCGGCCCAGAGCTTCTATCCTATTATATATGGAGGCAAGGTCATCAAATATCATGGGATACCACCACGCAAGCATGGTGAGCTCTTCCGGCTTCCAATTATCTAGAGAATGTGAACTGGGGGACGTTGCTTTTGCTGCTGAAACCAGAGACGGACCTGTTATGTCACAAAGTGACATATCCTGATACCGCATGTTTGGACCAAAATGTTCAATAAAAGTCTGCACCTGTGGCTTCTCCTGCTTAAATTTTTGAAAAATTGGAATCCATTCGTTCAAAATTTCCTGCAACTGTTGTGTACGGTCGATGGTATATCGACCATCAGAGCGTTTCATAGGGAGTGTTTCTACCTTGGCCCAACCTTGAACCCATTTGTAACATTGTTTTTCAGATGACTGGAGGCGGGCTTTCCAAGCTTTCAGTCGCTTCTGTCCACAATCTCGTTTAGCTTGTTTGTATTCCTGACTAATGAGAGATTGCAAAGGTTCAAGGGTCTGTCTGTTGATCTTCTCCGGCACGAGCTGTAACACACCCGTTGTGAAGTTATTTTGTTCACGAATAATAAATTTCCGTAAATTACTGTATGTGTTGTCGGCACGGTGACCCCAAACTTGCATTCTGACCAACTCTTCAACCTGTCGCAAAGCTTTTGCAAGTTGACGACACCAAACCGTGTCCGTGTCAGCAAACCCTTCAGGCGGGTACTCTGTAAGACGTCTCCATGCTGTCCTGCCTCTACCATGTGAAAACGACACGGTCTTGTCAGTTGTAGGAATTGTAGCCAGCAAATTTTCAGCATTCAGTGACCATTGTTTGTAGGCATCCTCTAGGTTATTCTTTGCAAGATGTTGTTGTATCCGCTTATCTCTCTCGATCTGTGGAGGTTCATAGCCAGAAGATGGGTATTGATATTTTGCATTGGAACATCTCTTGGGCATATACCAGTGTTGTGCTGCACAAGGAACATGCATTTTGATATCCAAAATTCTGTGATCTTCTGTATTAATGCCATCCATCAAATCATATTGACATGCCAAAGAAGCAGCAGTATGGTTCAGCAGCGCCATGTCAATTCTGGCACCGTGCCCTTTCATAGATGTCGGTCTGTCATCAAAACCGGTGTTTCCAAAGAGAGCAGCATCAACCCATCTTGATTTTTTGTAAAGATTGAAAACATCAGTAGCATCCTCCACTGTCAAATTGAAATCACCGCAAATAATCGTGGCAAGATCTCCTCTTAGGACTGAATCTTCATGTATGGCGCTTAGCATCTGCCTGTTGTAGTCACGCTTGGAAGGTTCCCATCTTGCCCCAGATTTGCCATAAATAATGTATAAGATAACAGAGCGTTTTTCATCACTTCGAAATATCTGCACACATAATAATCTGGAATCATTGTAAAATTGACGACATTTGTTGGAAAGAAATGACAACTTCTTAACGGCCCACGCAGACGACTTCTTGTACATGAAGGCCACACCCGCAAAGCCGCGGTCAGAGACAGGTTCACCAAAGATAATTGTATGTTCCTTCATTTCACGTGTAAAGGACTGTTGAGTGTATATGTTTGCATGTGTTTCTGAGAGCGCCATGAAATCTACAGTGTTGTCGGCCAAAAACTCACTTCGCCCATCCTTCTGCAAGCCAGCTATGTTGCAAATTCGAAGACAAATGAGTTGATCATTTGAGGACTTCGTATTGCCGTGCATAATATGCATAAGCTTATTCCATCTCTTCGAGAAGAAAAAGGTAATATGAATTCCGTGAAACAACATTCCAGTCATCTGGTCATCGCTTAGGCTCTGGGGTTTCCCCGGTATGCCCTTCTTGTTGCCGCTTACCAGTAGTTTTGGCTGGAGATGAAACTTTTGCCGTGGCTTCAAGCCTCTTAAGAAAAGCCTGTTGAGCCTTGGCCCTCTCATTGACTTCCTGTTTGGGGGTTCTAGAAGCTTTTGCTGTGCTTTCAGCCTCTTTTCGTGCTGCAAGGTTGATGGCCTTAAACCGTACTGCTCGTGGTTGATCCAAATACCGAAAGTGCACTGGCGCATCCTTCCCCCTGTTCTTGCTTGTAGAAACTGCCGAATCCTCTCCTTGGTAAATGATTTCCAAAACCTCCCATCCCAGGGAGGCCAAAAGTTGATGAAGACCCTGAATTCCTGCCTGCAGTGGAATGCCAGTGACCTTCCAACGCTGCTGAGAATTGTCGTAAACCAGTTGATTGCTAGTGGCAAACTCCTGCAGCGATTTCTCATCCCTAAAACGGATAGCGAGTCTCCCTTTTGTACCTTTCTCCACCAATCCAAGGGCTTTGGCCTGCATTGACATCTGGTATGCGTCATCAAGAGTAGTGCTCTCCTCCAGCCAGAAATAGCTCATGCCCCATGTCGATTTCAGAGACGTGACGTTTGAGAAAAATGCCATTGGCCCCACTTTTAGATAGCAATTCGTCCTCAAATGTGTTGTGAACAAGAAATAGAAAGGAACCGTCTCCCCTAGACATGATGGAATCAAATGCATGTTCATCCACAAATTGTTGCAAATGATTGGCCAACACCCCAGCAGGATGCGGACCATGCGCCCATCCTCTGTGAACGCTGAATTTTGCGACCATGCGAGTCATAGTAAAACCAACTTGAACTTCATCACCAATTGGTTGCATGGAAACTTGTTCTGAGAATCCCAACTGAACTAACCATCTTTCTACTTCTTCAACCTGCTTTCGAATGCCACCCGTTGATACTACGTCGTAGCTGCACTTGACCCGCGTTCTCGGGTATCCAACCATTCCCAATTCATCCGGTTCTTGAACAATAAGTATTGCAGTGGGTTTTGAAGAATATCCCACTTTGGCTAGAATGGTCGGGATTGACTCCTTTGGGGCGATTGCAACACCGCCCGTGGCATCCAAATGTTGCCATTCTTTGATTGTCTGAGTCCATTGGCTTTGAATAAGCTTTGGCTGCATACGTATTTTTGCCGCCTCTGGCATTGCTGTTTTCATAGCTTGGGCAAATGCAATCTCAGGATCAACCTGTGCTGCAGTGTTGTATGCATTCTTGCCGCCGCCTTTGCTGCCTTTAGCAGTGGGTCCACCATTGCCGGTAAGGGCATGGACCATTCGGTTTCGAATAAGTCTTGTGAGAAACCAACATATGCCAAATATCATGTAAAGAGAATTGTGCACATGTTTACGCAAGCAAAAATCATTGTCAATCTCTTGAATTTGCCCGAACATCTCCCAGGAGACATAGATCATAAGAAGAACATGTAAGAAAATCACTGTGCAGGACATAAGCTTCACGATAGCAACGTTTCTCGGTCGCAAATTGTTGTGTTTTCTCGGTTGCTTCTTGCTAGTCACACGCATTCTGCCAACAAAACGTGCCGGCAAAATCCACTTCTTGCTGTTGGTTCTAAAAAACAGAGAGGACCAGAAAAAAGGTGTCATGGCTTTCCGTGCAAAACGCTGCACTCGCTCATATGCCATAATGGGCATTGTCACAATTGGCACAATTTGCCAAAGAAATGCGCAAAGACTCGTGACCAAGCAACACATGACCATATAGTCGATGATGCCAACGCTTCTCGAAGCAAACTCTGAGGCGCAAACCTCGTGTGACGTACACTGTCTCGCCACGCAACCACCCATCACCTCCGGCATGTACGTCTGGTAGCTGTGTGTTGGCGCCGGAGAGCCTGCTGGATCCCAGAAGTAGTAGGGGCTTGTGGCAGCACCGATGCATACAGCATCGCCACTGCATGCAAAGAGCTGGCTATCCGATGCCAGCTCTTGGATGTGTGTGGATTCCTGAAGACGATGCGGTGGAAGGCTCACAAACCGTTTGGTGGGTCTATGTGAATTTGTAGGCGTGGACTTGCCACGGATGCGCCTACGAGGAGCGGGTTCTGAACTATTCGAGGGTTGGTTTATATTTAAGTCTAAAACCCATTGCGGGGTTGGTTGGCTATTAGGCAGTTTACGACAAACAGAACGAGGAATATTCGCATGACGTTTACACCAAGGCCAGGTTCTCTGACATTTTTGACAGTAGATCCAACCATAACTTTCTGGTTTGGATTCGTCTCTACCTGCCTTTCGGTTCCAGACTAAGTCGTGACCAGGTGTATTAATTTCTTCTTTAAGTTTACGTTCTTCTTCATCGAGTCTGCTTTCGGCTTGATGCTGACCAGGCTTTGTGAGCCATTTGTCAGGTGGCAGCGTAGCAAAACGACAGTGGGCTTTAAGAATCTTTAGATTAATGTGCTTGGGAAATTTGGTGTTGAGCCCAAATTTCACAAAAGAAACCAGGTGAGTCAGATATAGGCTTTATAGTGTGACCCTTTTTCTCGACTGGATTGCGGGTTGGAACGGTATTAACTGTTGATGATGAAGAAGGAACGACATCTTGTGTTTCGATATGTGCGTCATCTTGGGTTTCGTTCCACTGTTGGATGTGGTGTTGCCAAACTGTGACAAGACTATCCTGAATGATATGAAGATGCTTTTGGGTTATTTTCATGTTCATTGGGACTAACGTGCAGTACTGAAAACAAACGGGATAATCTTCAATCGGTTTTGTCAAGGCTTGCAAGGCAGGTAAACGATATTCTTGAAATAATGGACATTCCCATGTGATGTGGTGGTGGGTTGGCGATGCACCACATTTGCATTTAATAGTGCCTTTAAGCTTTCGATGGCGATGGTTTGATTCTGGATTTAACAAACCAGCTGTGAGCAACAGTCGTAGACAGGTCGTAGAATCTTCTGGTGTGGTCGAGGATCAGCAAATGACTTCCCAGAAGTAGAGGTGGCTTGTTGGAGCGCAGCCGGCATACCGCCAACGCCCTCCAAACACACAGTATTCATCCAATGCCTGATCGGGGCAAAAGCACCGGTGGCAAAGGCTGTTCAGATGATGAGCTTGCTTGATTTGGATTCTGTTTTCCTACTAAACGTCGTCTTGGCGCTGCACTGGACTCAGCATCGAATGCAATTTCAGCATTATTTTGGAGTACTGAGAGGGATGGATTACTTAGGAACGTTTGCACCCATTCCGGCGGGGGTGGTGCAGGATTTGTCGGAAGACATGGCGCTGAATTGGGTAAATTGGCGGTGCGATGCCTGCAAGCAAAATGCCTGCCGCAGGCTCAGCACCATAGCCTGCCATAGTCTGCTTCTTTTTTTGGATCTTTGCCGCACCGTTCATTCCATATAAAATCGTGGCCTGGCTTGTTATATACTTGTTGCAATTCTTGCCATACCTGATTTAAACGATTAGGATTATTCATGCACCCAGGCTTATCTACCCATAGATGTTGGGGCAGATCAGCGTTCCTGCAAGGTTTATTGAGTATTTTGAGACGTTGATGCTTTAACAGTTTAGTGGACTTCCCACACTTCCGACAAAATACTCCACCTTCCTCTGTGATTTTGAGTACATGTCCTTTTTGGGGAGCTGAGACAGTTGGTTGGGAAGAATTATTCGGTTCAGGTGTTCTCTTGCTAGACGCATTTTTAGCAGAACTTTCACTGCCAATCGGCTCTGGAATAACCTGGATTTTTTCTGAACCATTGTACCATTCATCGATGTGGGATTGCCAAATTTGAACCAAGGCTTTTTGAATACTTACAACATCTTGATGGGGAATCTCGAAAGAGTCTGGCACAATGCCACAGCATCGAAAGCAAGTAGGCAGTTGTTCTATGGAGGAAGGCAGCAGCGATAAGATTGGTTCGCGAATGGAGCGAAAATTTTCACAATACCATGATATATGCACCAAGTCTGGAGTGCCCTGCTTGCATGTGCATTGAATATGGCCCTCATGCTTTTTATGACGATGCTGACGTTCCGGGTTGTGAAGGCCTGCCGAAAGTAAAAGTCGCAAAACCTTGAGTTTGGCACGAGGATCTTCACTTGGTGTTGGATTGGTAGCCATTCCCATGTCACACTGTGTCTGCAAGTAATCGGCTTCAATCTGCAGCATGTTTAAGTATTGTAAGGTCGCTAGTCTGTTGATGCCTGCATTGCAACCAGCAAAATGCTGAGGGCGGTCACGACACAATAACTTAAATAGGTGTGCTCGATGAGCTTCCCGAAGTTCGTGCTGCCATTTATGCTGGTTAAGTCGGTTATGTAGAAATGACTCCAATGTTTTTCCAAATACTGGGTGTTGTAGCATCTGCTTGACTCGAGCAATTGGACCATCAGCAGTAGCAGTCTGTTTTTCGACCTGTATTCGTAATTCATCGATTTCGTCCAGGCGGACAAACATCCGTCGAATTAGATTGAAAGCACTAAGATGGTATGCATATTCTGGGTCAATGGTTGGCTTGGTGAGAAGTGCAAAGATAGCATGAGGTGAAGCGTTGTAATCGTGTGTGCCAAGCAAAGTCCGGATCACATTCGCTCTCAAAGATCTGGCGTTTTCAATAGAGAGTTGGAGACAATGCATTCCTTGGCCAAACGTTAATTTGGACATAACACTCTGGATAATATCAGTCTTATCCTTCCAGCTTCGAGGGATGTGTTGCACCAATTGAACCACAGCTTTCCACTGTTCCTTTCTTTGCTTTTCAAGTGGAGAGAAACCTTTGGCATTGGTGAGTTTGATACTACATCCAACGAGTCGGAAAGTGTCACTATGTTCCGGAACATCTGGAATGTGATTTTTGAAATCTTTGTTACCGAAAGTGAAAGTTTTCTTGGCGTTAATGGTAAGGCCTGCAGTTTTTGTGAAGTCCTGGGTCAAATTATATACTTTTGGAAATTCTTGAGATACAGTATGTTTGCTGGAATCTACCGTCACGCATGACATATCGTCAGCATATGAACGCGGCACCGATACTTTTGTGTTCGCTTGTAGATTTTCCAACCAAGAGGTGACCAAAGATGTGGGAATTAACATACTTAAGGGACAACCTTGAACAATACCACAGGTGGGTTTGTATGATGGCAAATAGGAACCTTCGAGTCGGAAAAATTTTTGATGAGAAATGTAAAATGATCGCAAGGTCTGCACTATGCGTACGTCAGCACCACGGGCGCTGAACACATCTAAGGCCAGGTTAAAGGGAACGGTGTCAAAACATTTGGCCAAATCAAAGGAGATGCCTGCCAAATAAAGGTTATGGGCTTTCGCTTGCTCAATTTGGCTGCAAGTTTCGTACGCCAGCTGGTCTGCTGCTTTGGAGAATTTCCCACCATATGATTGGGCATGCTTCCAGTGTGGGAACCATGAATTGGCGAGCTGATTGTGCCGAATGGCCGCCCATAGTCTATAAACACTGGAGAGAATGGTGATTGGTCTATAATCACTAGGTGTGGGGTACATATTATCAGACTCTTTAGGGATGAATGCAACAGCTCCTTTGCCCAAGTTCATGGGCCGTTGATGCGTAGTTTCAATGACATGGTACATACTGGCTAGGTGCTTGATCATGTCTGGGCACCAAGCAGCTATAAGTTGCAAGTCACGTGCCGAGATCTGGCCTAAACCCGGTGAGCTGTTTTTGGTTGATTTCAATGTGGATACAATATCATCGGGGGTGATCGAATTAAGAGTATTTGAGTGGGATTTGAAATGTTCCCCGTATTTGTCCATAAAGGCGCGAAAAGTTGGTTCACCATTTTTATGTCTGGAGTAAATATCTTTCCAAACATTAGCAATGCTGTTTAAGCGCACAGTATGTTCAGCGGTCATTTTGCCATCAACGGACGAGATTTTTACTGATACAGCAGTGGATTTACGACGGATATACTGAAAAGCGGCTTTTTCATCTTTCCGCATATCCTGCTGCCATTTCTGTATTCGATTTTGCTTGTCCTTCAATTGTTCTTGATTAATGGCGTTGTCAATGATGTGTAGTGCGTGTTGATAATTTTGGCTATCTAATGCGTCATTCAGATCCTGCAACCTATCTGTATCTATAAACGGCGACACTTTTTGAATATTTGAAATGGTCTTATCGCGTCTTGTACCAGGGGCAGAAACCAAAACTTCATTCAGGCGGCAATGTGCTTTCCACAGCTGTCGACCGATCAACGTGCTTGCCTGCTGTCCGATCGTTTTCGGATGAAGTCTTTGCTCGTGAAATTGCAGTCTTGTTCTTCATTTCATGATTCTGTTGAGTAGCCAATACACGCAGAAGTCTTTCAAGTTCCAATGACCATGACTTGAAAGCAGTATCAACATCTTTCTCTTTAATAGATTGGTGAAATCGATCTGAAATAGAACAGACCAGTAGTTTAGAATTAGGCGATGGAAATTCTAAATTATGAAAAGGTTCAACTGCTCTAAGACTGGTGCGCATCTGACTGCATTTTGGAACGGAGAATTGCACAGAGACAACTGAGTGATCCTTAAATTCGGGGTATTTTTGGACGTCAAAGTTACTTGATTGATCATATAATGATTGGGTGACGAAAATGTGGTCAATTTGAGAACCTTTGCCTTTATGACATGTTGGCCGTGCTTGAGTAGAGGAGTTTGCACGTGTGCGTACATCAAACCAAAATTGAGTGCTAAGATATTTTCTTATGCAATGGGAGTCGCTCAGTTCAAGATTAAAGTCACCCATGAGGATACTTGGACATGGTCCTCTCTCAACTTTATCATGTTCAATCGCTTGCAATAATTCGTGAAAATATTGCTTCTTGGGTCTTTCCCATCGAGCTCCAGATTTACCATAAATTGAATAAACAGTGGTTGTCACACCCCCTCGCCCCATCCAAAGTTGACAGGCCACTAAACGTCCTTCCTGATAAAAACGGTAACAGGGATGTGTAGGATCCCAGGAAAGTTTTTGGGCAGCCCAGAATTTGGCACGCTTGGCAAGTATGGCAACACCATTGAAGTGTCTATCAGGAGCGTTATTACCCCAAATACAGAAATAGGATGGGAATTGTGAGGTCTCGGCAGAGTCCAAATGTTGCTGGAGATGAGTTTCAGAAAGGGCGTAAATATCGTGCTTCAAATGGTTCAGCTGGAGGCGTTTTGTGGCCTCCTGCATACCTCCAACATTAATCGTTGCACAACTTTTTGTGTCACACACCTTAATTTTGTGTTGTTGATACCAAGAAGGCTTACCAGCTGTGTTGCCAACCAGCATATGCATCATTTTGTTCCTGCAACGGCGGTCAATGTGCCAGCAAGATATGCGCAGCTTCCGAAGTCGCAGAGGTACATCATAAAATGGAATTACATATCTTTGCGATCCTTGGCTTCAGGAGTTTCACCAGTAGCGGTGGGAGTCCTTTTCTCAGCTTTCCTTATTGGTGAAGAATGTTCAGGTGTTCTTTTTGGTTTGACTAAATCTTCAAAGAATTGCTTCCTGGTTGTTGAGCGCGCTGGCTGTGCGGGTGCTGTTGATGGTGCTGAAGCAGCCTTTGCGATATTCATGTCTTTGACCATCTGCTTTGCTTGGGAATTCAAGGCCGTAAATTGAAGTCCACGAAGTGCACCTTGATAAAGGTAATTCATCGGCCCGTAATGACCAATACCTCCAGAGAGGAAAACGGCATGTTGTTCACCAACATAGAGTACTTCTGCTTCTGACCATTTTTGGTCCACCAAAAATGCAAGGGCACCATGAATACCAATTCCCTGGTGGGTACCTGACAACTTGAATCTTCCAAGTTTTGCTGTGTCTTCAAGTTTGAGCTCCTTGGCGGATTTCGATAGAGCAGCGAGAGTACGAAAGCGAATTGCAAAGCGTAAGGCTGTCGGGGGGCCTTTTTTGTGCTAGGCCCAATCCTTCCTTGGTCTTTTCTGCAATTTTCAATGCTGATGTCAAATCGCTCTCTTCTCCTAACCACAACAGTTCAAGCTCAGGAGAGCTACCCTTCTTTTCTTTCACGAATATTCCTCGTCGACCCGACGAGCGCATCAATTCGTCAACGAATTGGGCGTGGCATAAGAAGCTTGCTGAAACTGATTCTCTTGGTTGAACATCGGAAATGGCATGTTCTGGGACAATCTGAGAGAGTTCCGCAACAATTATATTGACTGGCATTTTCTGAATAGGCCATTGATGGTGAGGACTGAATTTCACAATCATCTCCTTCATTGTACTGTAAAGTTGCACCGTAGGTCCAACAAGCTTTTGGACCACTTGTTGTCCATATCCAAGTTGCGTGAGCCATCTTCTCACCTGCACGTTCTTCCGCTCTGCATTTTCAGCCATGATGGAGTAATTACAGAAAACCTCCTGCCGAGGAAAGCCTCTTAGGCCTAAAAGGTCTGGGTTTTCGCTGGTCAATATACCAACCGACTCTTTTGTCCATCCCACATTTTGCAAAACCGTAGGTATATGAGTTTTGGGACAAATAGCAATGCCCCCTTTCGAGTCGAGATGTTGCCAATGGCATGTTCGAATTGACCATTCGGTCGGGTCGAGCTGAGGCTGCTGGCGCATCAGCGCCGCTTCCGGTAAAGCATGTATGACCTGCTGCAGCAAGTCGTCTGCTGAAGGCTCTGAATTTTGAACAACTGGAGTTCCCATATCGACTTTTCCTTTTCCTCGTGCTCTCCCTTTTCCTTTCATTTTGTTATCTGGTCCATTTCCGTTTTGAGCACGCATGTTTCGATTCCTCATCCTTCCAGTGATATGCCATCCGAGCTGAATATGCCACAAGATGGAAAGGCCAAAAGTCATCAAGAGCCATACCCGAATGAGTCGAAAGAGAATTCTCTTGTTTGTTCGATAAGGTCTTCTCCATTTATGTCTCCTTTTTCCCACAAATCGAGCTTTCCGGAATCTACAGCGGCAGTGCGAGTCTGAAATCTCAAAGATGAAGCGTCTGAATGAGGTCAATTGATTCAAGAAAGAAAGCGAGAAATCATCAATAGCTTTGCGCAAGCATTTCAATTCAATGCACGAAAAGGAATGGCATAGCAGTGCAAAAAAAAAATACGGAAAAGCAGCTGGCAGCTGCATAGGTTCGACAAGTCTGAAAAGCCAAAAGGCTATGTAAAGACACAAATGAGGATTCGCAAGACTTGCATCAAGAATGCACTGTGTGTTGAGTCAAAAAAGACATTTGTGTGCACTGTCTCACCGCCCTCTACAACTTCACCTCCGGCATGCACACGGTTGTAGAGGGCGTAGGTGCCGGAGAGCCTGCTGGATCCCAGAAGTAGAGGTGGCTTGTAGGAGCGCAGCCAGCATGCCGCTGGCGCCCTCCAAGGGCACATACCTCAACCAATGCCTGAGCGTGGCAAATTTGCCGCCGGCACTGTTGCTGTCTGAGTTGATGCTCTTGCAATGTCGGATTTCTGCTTGCCTGTTAATCTGCGTCGTGGGTTAGCACTTGATGAAGCCGAAGGTTCGGCCACTGACAATTGTTGCACAATAGACTGATGCGGGTTATTCCTAAAAAGTACAACCCAATCAGGAGGAGAGGGTATGATTGATGTTGGCACGCACTTTTTGGAATTGGGAAGATTACAAATTCGGTGTTTCCATGCGAATTGTCGGCCGCATTTCTGGCACCAGAGTTGACCGTAGTCACTGGTTTTCGTTGGGTCCTTCCCGCACTTCTCGTTCCATACGAAGTCATGCCCTGGAGTGTTGTACACTTCTAGCAATTCCTGCCAAGCTTGATGTAGCCGATTAGGGTTACTGTGAGCACCTGGTTGATTGACCCAAAGGTGTTGTGGTAGATCAGCTTTCTGACAGGGCTTACTGAGTATTTTGAGTCTTTGGTGTTTTAAGAGCTTAGTGGATTTCCCACATTTCATACAAAACACTCCCCCTTCGTCTAGTAGCTTCAATACGTGTCCGTTCTGAGGAACCGGCACAGGTTTATCCGCGGAACTGCCAGCCGGATTAGGTTGTTGTTCGGCAGGGGATTCATGAGCAGGATTATCACTTTCGGGGGTTATGTGGAATTTTTCGGCCCCATTATACCATTCATCGATGTGTGCTTGCCAGATCTGTACCAAAACTCGTTGAATTTCACAAACGCTTTCGATGGAAATGTTGAAGCCAAAAGGTACAATGCCACAGCAACGAAAACAGGTGGGGAGCTGGTCAATAGGTGATGGGAGTAGTGGCAGTATGGGATCCCGAATGTCTTTAAAATTCGGGCAAAACCACGATATGTGTTCGAGGCTTGGTTCGCCTTGTTTGCATGTGCATTGGACAGTGCCAGCTTGCTTTTTGTGCCGATGTTGCCGCTCAGGGTTCTGCAGTCCCGCAGACAGAAGCAACCGGAGCACTTTTGCTTTTGCCCTAGGATCCTCGTGGGGAGGAGGGTTGGTGACTGTACCTAGGTCACACTGCGCTTGAAGATGATCAGCGTCTCTGGTTAAAGAAGAAAGATAGGCGAGAGTCTTATCTCTGTCAACACCTGCGTGACAACCCGCAAAATGTTGGGGCCTGTCTCTGCACAAGAGGGTCCACATATGCTTTCGATGAGCTTCACGTAGTTGATGCTGAAATTTATGCGGATGTAGATTGTGAGAAAGAAAGGCTTTCATCGTTTCACCAAACACGGGATGCTCGAGCAGCTGCTTTGCACGTGCCACAGGGCCATCAATCTGATTTTGGCATGTTTGGATTTTAGCCTTCAACTGATTTATCGCTGAAACATCCTTGTACATACGTCGAATCAGGTTAAAAGCACTGAGCTGCAGGGCGAATTCAGGATCAATACTGGGTTTGGTCAATAATGCAAAAATAGCGTGCGGGGAAGCATTATAATTATACGTGTTTAATAATGTTCTTACCACGGACGCTCTCATGTTCCTAGCATTATCCTTCGAAAGGTTAAGATGATGCATCCCTTGACCAAAAGTTAATTTTGGCATCAGACTTTGGATAATGGCAGTTTTGTCATTCCAACTTCGCGGAATAGTTTGTACCAGTTGCACCACTGATTGCCATTGGCTTTTGCGATTATTTTCTAAAGGCGTCCAGCTTCTGGCATTAGAAAGTTTAATACTGCAACCAACTAATCGAAATGAGTCACAATGTTCGGCAATGCTGGGAATAGAATTCTTTATGCTTTTTGAACCAAAAGTGAAAGTTTTCTTTTCATTGATTGATAATCCAGTTGTCTGGATAAACTTTTGAGTGAGTTGATGAACTTTCCGAAATTCGGTTTGGACATGCTGCTTATTGCTGTGAATAGTAAGAGATGACATGTCATCTGCGTAAGCCCTTTGAGTTGAGTTGATAGTACGCGCTTGCACATGTTCAAGCCATGCGGTCACAACCGATGAGAGAATAAGCATACTAAGTGGACATCCTTGGACAATCCCGTTGCACGGTTGCAATGACGGGAGATAAGAGCCTTCCAAGCGGAAATGCTTTCGATGATCGGAATAAAAAGCACGGAGAGTTTTGACCACTTTGAGATCTGCTCCTCTGGCTGAGAAGATGTCGAGTGCAAGGTTATAGGGAACTGAATCGAAACACTTGGCAAGATCATATGAAATGCCGGCAACGGCATGATTGTTGGCGAATGCTTCCTCAATTTGTCTACATGTATCAAAAGCCAACTGATCTGCGGCTTGCGAAAATTTGCCGCCGTAAGACTGCGGGTGTTTCCAATGCGGTGACCAAACACTAGCAAGTTGTTGATGGCGAATGGCAGACCATAGGCGATAAACGGTTGATAAAATAGTAATAGGTCGATAATCTGATGGAAGTGGGTCCTTTTTGTCTGAATCTTTTGGAATCAGAGCTACAGCACCTTTCACCAGGTTTTGAGGCCATTTCTGCCGATTTTCGATGAGTTGATACAAGGACACTAAATGTGACAACATGATTGGGCACCAGGCACAAACAGCCTGAATTTCACTGATGGTGATTTGGTCAAGACCAGGTGAGCTTGGTTTGGTATTATTTAGCATAGCTTGGATATCTGAACAAGTAATCGGGGGGAGGCTGACAGTGTGTGATTTAAGGTGTTCACCGTAGGATGCCATAAAGGTACGAAAGTTGGGTTCACCAGCTTGATGTTTGGAATAGATTTCCTTCCAAACTTTGGCAATACTAGTGAGACGTGCACTGTGTTCTGCAGTAAGTTGATTATCAACTAGAGAGACTCGCACTGGTTGTGCAGTGGACTTACGTCGAATGTACTGGTATGAAGACGTTTCGTCTTTTCTCATGCTTCGCTTCCATTCCTGTACACGTTTTTGTTTGTCATGGAGTTGCTCGAGTTCTAATGCTGCGTCGACAATATGAAGAGCTTTTTGAAAATTTTTGGCACTGATTGCTTGGCTGAAATCAGAAATTTTGGTCGGATCAAGAAATGACAAAACATCCTGAAGGTTATCAATGGTTTTATCACGCCTATAGCCCGGCTTGCTTATTATGATTTCATGAAGTCTGCAGTGAGTTTTCCAAAGCTTTCGAGTTTTCAAAGTACAAGCCTGCTGACGTACTGTTTTAGGAAAAAGGCGTTGTTCATGGAAAACAATCTGACCTCGTTTGGCAGCACCTGTGCGAGATGTGTCGAAACCCTGTCTGCTTGAGACTTCAATCAGGATGCGTTCAAGCTCCTGACACCAGAGACGAAAGGCTGACTCCACATTTTCTGCTGAAACTTCTTTGCGAAATTTTTCGGAAATCATGCACTTACAGGATAAGCCTGCTGGATCCCAGAAGTAGTTGTAGCTTGTCATTGCAGTGGAACATGCCGTACCACCACAAAATGCCACGGACGCCTCATCCCACACCTGAGCGGGGAATGGGCGGGGCATGGCCATTGTGTGTCACTGTTTGTTTGCCCACGATTCTATGTCGCGGTGCACTTGCTGCAGACTGTACGTGAGTCTGTGTGGGTTGTACGCGGAAATTGAGTCGATTGGGATTTGCACGTTCAGAAACCACCCAGGCGGGCGAAATAGGGGGAATCTGAGTTGGTATACATTTTGTTTTAGGCAAGTTATTATGCCGGTGCATCCAAGCCCATTCTCTGCCGCATTGTTCACACCATAGTTTCCCGAAATCAGGCTTGTTTTTGTTTTTGCCGCACTTTTGATTCCAGAAAAGCTGATGTTTAGGTGGGTTATATTTTTCTAGTAATTCATTCCATGCTTGTTCCAGTCGCGGTGCACTAGAAAGAGCCCCTGGTTCTGTGAGCCATTGGTCAGGGGGCAGGTTGGGGTTTTTACAAGGACGCGATAAAATCTTGAGACGTTGATGCTTGAGAAGTTTTGTAGACTTTCCACACAGCTGACAGAAGACTCCTCCTTCTGCCATGAGTTTGAGAATATGACCGTTTTTCGGGACCGGTCTCGCGAAAGTAATTGTTTCGGATGAGGATGCTGCGTTTGGATCGGAGGATTGTGGGATATCGATGTTGGGTTGTGGATTATCGAGATTATCTGGATTATTTGGGATTATCAGGAAATTTTCGTCGCCATTATACCAATCAGCAATATGGTGTTGCCAGATCTGGACCAGAATATCTTGCACAAAAACCACATCTTGCATCTCCATAACCATTTGTTGAGGTATGATGGCACAGCATGTGAAACATCGAGGAAGCTCTTCAAGTGGCATCGGAAGTTTGTCGAAGATGGGTTGTCGTGTTGCTGCGAAACGAGGACAACACCATGCGATATGGTGCAGCGTGGGCTCGCCGGTTTTGCACAGGCATTGCACATGTCCCTCCTTTTGCTTGTGTCTATGCTGTCTTTCCGGTGTTTGCAGGCCGGCAGTCAAGAGCAATCTCAGGACCTTGAGTTTGGCGCGGGGATCATCTATTGGGTCAGGATTGATCATGGTACCTGAGTCACATTGGCTTTGCAAAATGTCAGCTTGATCTTTAAGTATGTGCAAATACTTTAGCGTGCGTGCGCGGTCAACCCCACCAGTGATGCCTGCAAAGTGTTGAGATCTGTCCCTGACTAGGAGTTGCCATGCATGTGTTCGATATGCTTCTCGGAGATCATGTTCCCACTTGTGCGGTTGTAATTTGTCATGGAGAAAAGCACGCATTACGGAACCAAATACCGGACTATCCAGTAATTGCTTTGCACGAGCAACTGGCCCATCCATGTCCTCCTGCAATTTGGAGATTTTGTGGAGCAGAACCTTCCGTGCTTCAGTGTCGGGATACATGCGGCCTATGAGTTGGAACGCGCTGAGGTCTAGTGCGAAGACTGGATCAACTATCGGTGGTGTTAGTAATGCAAAAACCGCGTTAACCGCCGAATTATAGTTGTCTACATTTAACAAGGTCCTAATCACTGTGGCACGCATGGTGCGGGCTGTATCTTTGGGAATCTGGAGAAAATGTAAACCCTGACCGAATGTTAGCTTTGGCATCATACTGCGAATCAAGTTAACTTTTTCAAACCAGCTTATCGGGAGGATGCGAATGCGCTGTATAACTGATTTCCAGTTCTGAAAGCGTTCATGTTCCAGTGGCGTCCAGCGCTTAGCCTGTTTGATTTTGACACTACACCCAACTAGACGGAATGTGTCCGTATGCTCTTCGATGTTGGGCACACATCCACGATAGTCTTTTGCTCCAAATGTGAAGGACTTCTTTTTGCTGATTGTCATTCCAGCGAGTGAGGAAAATTTTTCGGTTGCTTCATATACTTTGACAAGTGCAGTTTTGACTATTTGCTTGCTGTTTCCTACTGCAACCGCAGACATGTCATCTGCGTAGGCACGACTCACTGCCGATGGAATAGATGTCTCGTTATGCTCTAACCAGCAAGTGACAACTGATGTTAAAAGAAGCATAGACAATGGACAGCCCTGGACTATTCCACACGTTGGTTTGAAGGAATCACTGTGATGTCCGTCTAGGCGAAAGAATTTGGTATGGCTTTTGTAAAAACTACGCAATGCTTGAACAACACGGAGATCAGCCCCTCGTGCTGCGAAAATGTCAAGTGCTAAGGTACATGGCACTGTGTCAAAGCATTTCTGAAGGTCAAAAGAAATGCCGGCTGCATGCAAATGATCAGCTGACGCAGTTTCGATTTGCAAACATGTTTCATATGCCAGTTGATCAGCGGATTTTGAAAATTTCCCACCAAAAGCTTTGGCATGCTTCCAGCATGGAAACCATCTGTCAACAAGGTGGGAGTGCCTAACAGCAGCCCAAAGTCGATATGTGGTGTTTAAAATTGTGATAGGCCTAAACTCATCGGGTTTGGGTTGTGGATTATTAGCGTCCTTTGGGATGAATGATACCACACCTTTAGTGAGAACTTGAGGCCATCTTTGGCTGTGTTCAATGCAGTTAAATAATTCAGCTAAGTCGGTTAACAAGGTAGGTGACCACGAGGCTGCAACTTTGAGCTCAGTCACCAAGATCTGATCAAGGCCAGGCGCACTGTTCTTCATCTGGTGGAGCACCTGCGACACCTGCGCACCCTGAATGCTACCAAGATCAACAGTTTGGGACCTCAAGGTGGGCCCATATCGGGACATAAAGTGATAAAATGTGGGTTCACCTTGGGAATGCTTGGAGTAAATGGCTTTCCAAACTTGTGATATACTGTCCAACCTGGATCGGATTTCTGCAGACACAGAATTGTTCACTTGTGACACCTTGACAGGTGCGCTGGAAGCTTTTGTCTTTAAATACTGAAATGATTGTTTGGCATCACTGCGTATTTTGCGTTTCCAATGCAGGATACGCTGCTGCTTGTCCTCTTTAACACTAGTATCTAGGGTCAGTTGGATAATTTTTAAGGCATGCTGAAAGTTGGAGCAATTGATTGCCGTGGCGAAATCAGCAACTTGGTCCTGTGGCAGCCACGGTTGGACTTTGGCAACATTTTCAATTGTACGATCTCTTCTTGTACCTGGTGTTGCTTTAATAATTTCAACTAATTGGCAATGAGCCTTCCATAATTTACGCGTCTTTAGTGTGGAGGCATGATCCTGGACTGTCTTAGGAAATTTCCTTTGGTCGTGAAAAAGGACTTGACCACGTTTTGCAGCAGCTTGACCTGTTGGGACATCAGGTAATTTTCCAGCGATGATAAAGAGAATCCTCTCAAATTCTTGCGACCAGCATTTGAATGCTGCATCGACATCATGCGTTTTTAGTGCCTTTTTAAAGTTGGGAGAAATTGCACTGGGTATCTTGGGTTCCTCCTTCGTAGGGAAAGGCAAGACTACAGGTAACTTTGTTACAGATCGAAGACTTTTGATGTTCTGTTGTGAATGAGGAATGCCCACCTTTACCGTGAGAAGTGAATGGTCCTTGAATTCATGATGTTTTACAATGGTGAAATCACTACAAAGATCGTACAGATTGGGAGAAACCCAGATATGGTCAATGAACGAGCCTTTGCCTTTGTGACATGTTGGTGTGTTCTGCGTTTGAAATGAACTGTGGTCACGCGTGTCACACCAAGATTTGAGCTGTAAGGCTTTTGATAGGATATTAGAGTCATCAATTTGGAGGTTGAAATCGCCTAGAAGTATGGTTGGTAGAGCACCTCGTTGGGTTCGGTCTTCCTCAATTGCTTTGAACATTTCATGAAAGTACGTACGTTTGTCACATTCCCAGCGAGCTCCACTGGGTCCATAACAAGTGTAGACTAGCATTGACATTGCCCCGGTGCCATACCACAGTTGCACTGCCAGCAAGCGATTATCTGTAAAAAACTTATAACAGCTGTTGTCAGGTACCCACTTGATCACAGAACTTGCCCAAAAAGAAGCTTTACGGACAAGGATTCCGATACCTCTGAAATGCCTGTCAGCTGGGTTAGGACTCCAGAAACAATGATATTCCGGGTATGGCATAGCTTCACTGTGCTCTAAATGCGATTGAAGATGAGTTTCGGTGAGCCCTAGAACGTCAGCTTTGAGGTCGACAAGTCGTTTACGCTTTGTGGATTCCTGCAGACCGCCAACATTGAGAGTACCAAAAAGGAACTGGGCTGATTTATTCAGTCGATGTCGTTGGCGCCAGGTTGGACTTTTAACAACTGTGTTACCATGTGCAATATGCATTGCTTTGTTCAACTCTTTGGCACATCTATAACTGAAGTGGTGTCGGCTGACAGCATATTCTTTTTCATCGGGATATCGGTCAAACCGTGCTTTGTATCTCAAGTGGTTGCATACAAATACATTGTCAGCTGTCACATGAGCTGTTGGAAATGAGAGTATTTCTGGCACAGACTGAATCTTGGGTGCCAACAAAGCGAAAGCCATCCGAACTGTACAGTGAAGCACATATGTTAAGTCGATGGACGCTGCAGCTTTGTCTCGGGTGTGTTTCCAGTATGACCTGGCGGAGGCCTAGGTTCTGCAGGTCGCCGAGGACTGGCTGGTTTCTGTTGCTGCGTTCGGGTAGCTGACGGCCAAACTTTTTCCATAAATTCCGTTTGCATTGCATTCCTTGTCTTTTTCTGGTATGTTTGGGAACTAGCGGCTGTTGCTGCGGCGATGTTTGCAGTCTTCATCATTTCCCTGGATCGACTGTTGATGGCTTTGAATCGCAAGAGTCTGTCGACCCCATTCAAGGAGTAAATCATGTCATGACATTGGCCAACCGCCGTAGCTTCAAATACCAATTGGTTGTCGCTCAGGAAGATCACCTCGGCATCGCGCCATTCATGGTGCACTAAAAATGCTAATGCACCGTGCAATCCGATAGATGGGTGGACCCCAGTACATTTCCATCTCCCAGCCTTTGTGTTCACCTGGAGCTTGTTGCTTTGCACATACGAGTCGAGTGTTTTCAGATCCAGAAATCTCAAAGCATAGCGCGGATCATGAGCAGAACCTTTCTCTGTGACACCCAGCACTGATTCATGTTCCGCAGCTTTTATAGCTTGTTCAAGAGAACTTCCTTCATCCATCCATAACAATTCAAGCTCTGCAGACTCTTCACCTTTCTTTTGTTTAATGAAAGCGCCATTCTGCCCTGAGGCTCGAAGCAATTGCAACTTGAACTGGTTATGAAGAAGAAAGGATGCGGATTGGTCTTCTCGGGGCTGCAGTTCAGAAATTGCAAGCGATGGCACATGCTTTGTCAACTCATGCATAAAGATACTACCTGGCAATGGGCCTTCAGCCCATCCATGACGCACTGGAAGTTTGATTACCATCGGTATTTGTGGTTGTCAGCATCTGTACTCGAACGCCAGACAATATCTGCTGGACTGGTTCACCATACGACATTTGCACCAGATACCTTTCGACCTGTACAATCTGCCTTTGTCCGTCCGGACCCATGGCCGACAGCTGCAAGGATACCAATTTTCGTGGGTATCCACGAAGTCCCACGCGATCCGGCTGTTCACAGATAAGGATCGCGGTTGGGTGCGTTGTGTAAGAGACACGCTGGACAACCGAGGGTATTGCATTCTTTGGCACTAAGCTGATTCCTCCTCTGGCATCGAGAGATTGATGGGACCTCACCTCAGCATCCCACTCACTTTGCAATAGCTCAGATTGAGCCCTCAGCACCGCCGCTTGCGGCAGAACACGAGCAACTTGTGCGGCAATATCTTCAAGTGAGTCAGGTCTAACAGCTTCGTTGATTGGCATTGCTTGTGCGTTGGAACTCTTGCCTGCGTGTTTACCACGTCCTTTTCCCTTTGGAGGACCCCCATTACCACAAGCAGCATGCATACGTTTGTTTCTGTCCTTTCTGGAGATGCACCAAGCGAGTTGGAACGTCCAAGCCAAAATTACATACACAAAAATGAGCCACAAATAATGCATGAATCTGCATAGGCCAGTACCCTTTGCGCGGGCTCTCCTCTTGGGATGTCTGTGACGTCTCTTTCCGACAAATCTAGCAGGCTTTGCTTTCAGGTTGGCAGCATAGATCGGCTTGCCGTTTTGCAGGAAGCTGCTACAAAGATTCCAGAGACATAAAATGGCATGAATCGGGCGGCACAAAATAAGGCCGCATATGGAAAATATGGAAAGCGGGGTTGCAATGTGATGCAGCATCGTGACTGAATCAGTCTCAAGCCAAAAGGCATTAGATATCAAAAAACAAACAAGAAGTGACACAGCAAGCACAAAAAGTGCGGTGGAATTTGTGTCTATCAAGACAGTTGCGAGCACTGACTCACCTCACTCCACGTCGTCACCTCCGGAATGCTCGCTGACGTAGAGATCGCTGGTGCCGGAGAGCCTGCTGGATCCCAGAAACCAATGGGCGCCTGCACACCAAGCTCATTCTCAAAGATAGTCGTTGTAGAATGGACGTGAGTTTGTCGAAACCCTCCTCGTCCAAGAATAGAGGCGACCACCTAGTCCGGAGCAGGCGGCCGCCAAATGGGCCGAGGCAGGCCAATGTTGTAAGGGGAATAATGGGAACCCCATGGCGGAAGCTTGGAATCGGACCCACGGTCCAAATCAAGGAGTTTTTTGGGAAGGACCTGTGCGATGTGCATCATTTCAGAGGTAATCTGCTCTTGGTACAAAAGAATGGGACGGCGAGTGAGACCCGCACATTTAGGCAGCCCCAAGGGACACAAAGCTCGGCAGGTGAGAGTCTTCTCACCATGATAGCATTTTTTGTGGCGAGCAAGAGAGTCCACCAGGTCTGCAAAAACCTGGTATTTTTATGTATTTTTCATCAAGAGTTGCTGGTGGCAAAGGTTTATCTGAGGAACATTTTCGTGCACTTTGTTCTAACCTAAGGCGTCGTATAGCTTGAACTGGGCTCTCAGTGTAGCCAGCGCAAGTTTGGCGCAAAAATTTATGGCGATCACTCCAAGCCCCAGAGCGCGAGCAAACAATGCATTGGAAGCGAACCTTTCCTTGTTTGATGACCTTTTCAACAGAATGCTCGAGGGTATTATATTGATTTGGTTTGGTTTCCATTGTCCAAGTTGCTTGACGGCCAAGAAGCCGACTGCCAAAGAGCTCAGCGCAAATGGAAGCACCACGAGGAAGAGTCACTCCCGTGGCTAACTCAAAGTCGAGACACAATTCCGCCCAAGTCACACCCAACGTGGAGTCCGAGTGTGGCCAGCGCAGCTGCTCCATATACCAAGTCAAGGCTTGCCAGGCAAGCTCACCAAACCTGAAGCGCAAGGATCTGTGATAGACTGGGAACTTCTTTAATACAGGCAAATTTTTTTGATTTGTATTTTGATGAACACAGTACTGCGAAAATCCATCCTTGGCTGAATTTTCGGAAGGCTTCTCTTTGGGCTTATAAGTCAAAAGTTTTTGCTGCTTGGCTACATTGTTCCGGGCAACTGCTATTTCAGTAAATAGAGCTGCGATCTGACACATTTGTTTTGAGTGCGAATTATAAAGTTGCTGAAGTTCTAGAGGCACGGCGTGCAACCGGGCACCATCATTTGCAGCCTGATCTGCGGCATCGTTACACGCTTTGTCAAGATCAGTGGAGAGACCAATGGCCACGTGGTGGGCATTTGCGTGGCCTTTAATCCATTCAATTTCAGCAGAATGCAAGCGAAGCTCAAGCTGGCACTGGATTTGGCGCCAGAGATCAATGTGCTCACCGTCATATGGTAGCGGAATGCCTGCAAGTAATTTTTGGAAACTGTTTACCACATAGGAAGAGTTTGAACGAATGATGCAAGGCCTGTTTTCAACACAGAGAGCAGCCAAAACCGCTCTGATTTCAGCCCTCTGCGCGCTTTGCTCCACACCTAACAAGGGTTTGGAAATTGTACGAACATGCGATCGAGTAGGATCATATACAACACCGTAGCCTGCTGTTTTAAGGTATGGATTGGTCGGATTCAAACAAGATCCATCCGTCCAGAGAATCACTTTATGATGTATTATGGTTTCAATCTCTAAAGAATCAGCTGACAAAGGGATTGCATCTTCGAGTTGGTCAGATTCCGCAGCGAGAGCGCAAAATTCAGCAATTTCAGTTGGAAGTAAAGGAACAGCACAAAGCCGTGTGCAGGGTGGTGCTTCACGAAGTTGTGACCAATTTATGTCAAGATATTGATTTCGTATGCTGGCCCAAGCCGGGCAATCATAAAAGATGTGGTAGATATCCTCCTCAGTTTGGGAACAAAATGGGCATGTGGGATCCTCGACAAGCTTGGCTTTCTGAAAATGTACTGCCGAACGGAACCCACCACACAAGATTGAATTAAAAGTGCCACGTTGATAGCCTTTGAGTGTGCGAAAAATTTTATTTAAGGAGTGCCTGTCAACTGGATTGTGAATGCCACTCAAGTCTTTGCGTTTGCTGGCAACCTGCAAATTGACAGCACGCAGGCCTTCCCGAATGAAGTGCAAAAAATAAGCACCAGAATGCTGTAGCCAGTTGAATGCTTTTTGCGGAGTGTTCCAAACGTCAAAGAGAGGCCAAGTCCAACCCAAAAATTTTAGCGCAGCCTTTATATTATTAATGGGACCAAAATTATTGTGAGTGAGCGGTTTACTCCACAAGTTCTGCATGATGGGAATCAGATCAGGTCGACGAAGGCACATTCTGCGCAACTGGATTAAGCACCTGTAGACCCACGCCCTCGAAGGATCCAGACGGTGAATTGGATGCAACAGCGCAAGAACAACATCTGGAGAACGATTGGCTCTCTTTTTCCATACTGCGCGAGTGATGGCACTGCGAAGTCGTCCTAAATCACTCTTGGGAGGCGCAGAGATTTCAGAGGAAAAAAGGACATTTGGGAGAATTTTGGTATAGCACACATCTGACCACGAATGGCAGCAGAAAATGGCAAAGCCGACACATTTTGCGCCATGCGCATGGCTTTTGACAATCTTTGGTTCGTAATGAGAAGCAACTCTTTGTTTTGATGAAGAAAGCTGCGTACCTAAACTTTTGACATCTAAGAAAACTGGCAAAGCCTGTCCTTGGAATCGTAAGTTCTTGAGAGCACGCCGATCGCGTGTTGTTGTGGCCCAAGCCGACGTCTTATGGATGGCAAGTTGCTGTTTAGTTATGGCAGCAAATCCGCCAGTAAGCACAAGTGCTTGGCATGCTGCGGAAACGGAATTGGCCGTTATCATGGAGTCATCTGCAAAGGCTTTGGGAACCGCTTGTGTTTCTGCTGAGATTGCTTTTGCCCAAATAGACACTATGAGATTCATATAAACAACTGAAAGAGGGCAACCTTGGAGAATCCCGCAACTTGATTTAAAGCCTGGGGAAAGGCCCCCAGGAATGCGGAAGAATCGGGAGAGCCCCTTGTACATGTTTTGCATTACGGCCAGAACTTTAGGCGGGAAGCCGGAAATTTCAGCCAACTTGAATATCAGGTTACGAGGAACCAGGTCAAATGCCTTTTTATAATCAAAATGAAGACCGATCAAGCCGTCGCCGGTTAATAATGCTTGTTCGATTTGCAGAGAAACTGAATAAGAAATGTCATCAACAGAACACCCGGCCTGAAGCCAAATTGGGAGGAGTGCAACAAAGCTTCTTGCCAGGCAATGACATCTTGAAGACGAAAGGCTGCATACAACCTATACAGGACAGACATAACCCCTAGGGGTCGTTGGCCTAGTGGTGTGCAATCGCCGGATTCTTTGGGAATGAGAGTGCAAAAAGCGAACATCATAGATTCTGGCCAACATGCATTGGATTCGATAGAACTGAAGATATTTGGTAACAAATCAAAAATGGTGTCTGGCAAATTTTTCAGGTCAGCGACGGACCAAAAATCTGGCCCACAAGCTGAGCGAACTTTCATTTTATTAAGAATGGAACGTAAACCATGCGAGGTGAAGGGCCGCAAGTTCATGTGGACAGGCGACGAAAAATAGGCCACAAAACGCTGGCTGAAAGCGTCCCAAGAAGGTTCCGATTCTGAAGAGTATTTGTCAAAAATTGGCAACCAGGCATCAAAGAGCAATTGGGAGAATTCCACGGAATTACCCGTGTAATCCCCATCAGGCTTTTGCAGCACAAAGGTAGGCGAAATGATTTCGGGATCTATTTTTGCATAAACTGTCGCTGGCGAGTCTTTCCAATTTTGCTGGAGCTTGACTTGAGCTGCCCGAACTCGTTGGGAGATTTCGTTGGCTTGTACATTACGAACAGTGTCATGGACATCTTTGATTAAAGCATCCAGTTGCACATCCGAGGGTCTTTCCTTGGAAATGGAAATATGGGACAAGTTATATAAAAATTTTGATTGAGCTGCGATGATATCCCAAAGATGGCTGGCCTTCCACGAGATAGCAAAATGATTGTTATACAAATGTTGTAGTTGCTCCAATCGACGCAACAAACGTTTAGCTCTGCGAAGGAAGGTGCTTTCACAACCAATACCATGTTTGCCTTGAGGGCAAAATCGCTGTTCTAAATGCAACTTGGGAGTCAAACCCCTGCCTGCAAATTTCTTTTGGGGCAAATTTGTGGCCGACATGAAATATTTTTCAGCAACTTTAGAAAAATGATCATACAAGCTGTTAACATCCAAGGCATCTGGTTTTGGATGTTTTTTCAAGATTTCCTGGGCTAGGTCAGGTTGAACCGCAATTTTATTTGGAAAAGAAGCAGGTTTGCGAAGTCTGAGAGTCAACTCACTAAGAATAGGAAAATTCAGCACAACTGCAACCGGAAGATGACCAGGAATACCTGAATTATCCATGGTATGCGAAGCTTGAAGACACACTGCGGCACTGCGGGTAGCAAGAATCACATCTAATTTTCGAGGCCTTCCATGCGAAGGAAAAAATGTTGGTCCTGAATGCAAGCACATATCAAAAATTATGCCAGCTGCGAGAGCTGCTTTGAGAACTGGACTGGAGTCAGGTTCAATGTTTATGTCACCACATATGAGGACAGGTGCATCAGGCCCCAATGCATGCACGACGTCAACAACATCTTGGAGAAATGACTCATTAAAGTCCGCGCTTTGCGCGTTTGAATATGTACCGGTAAAACCATAAATGGAAAAGATATGAAAAACTTGCTTGCAATTGCCAAAAGGTACAGTACCGTGAATCCAGCGAGAAGAATGATACAGTCTTTTGCGAATGGGGCATGTGCCCGGCGGAATGAACTGCAATGGAATGTGCTTACGAGTTAAAATGGCAACCCCCCCAGGCCGACCATTTAAACCACTGGAGGTGTGGTAGGCAGATTTGGCAGTCCTGAAAGGCTGAGGCTTTCCCCAAATAACGTTATATCCAGCTTTTTTGAGAAATAAGGAAAAACCATGCTGAGATCTAGCTGTGTGTCGAGTTTCTTGTAAAGTTGCAATATCAAAGGGAATATCGAGTAAAACATCTTGCTGAGCTGAAAAGCTGTTAATATTGGCAGTGACTAGCGACCACGAGGAGGACTCTTTGGAAATTTGAGGGCCATCCTCCTGGGATGCTTGCTGATCACGAGAACTATTCAAATCATGGTGAAGAACTGGCGGTGAAGAATTGTGCAAATCAATTCCGGCAGGAAACACGCAGTCGTAATGGCAAGAACCATCGTATGCGATCCAAATTGGCTGACCGATACAGCTCGAGGGCGTTATGGTTTGAACGCCGTGGGTCTGAGCAACACAAATGGGAGTTTGAAGGATTTCTGCCATGATCAAAAGTGTGAGATTATCACCCCATGTTCCGGGAACAGCCATTCGCTCAGCGTAAGAGGGAAGAGTTTCGTGGTCTGTGAAGAATGCCATGCATTCATCCGAATGATTTCTGAGCATAGCAACAACTGAAGTGCGAAGTTCCCTGTGCGACATGTGACAATGAGCTGCAATCGAATGAAACTGACAATTTCCATCTGAAGGAGCTCTGATGCGTTTTCGGCCAGCAAGCAAAAGTTTGCGATCAATTTCTGTCCAGGGATTTTGTTTCCCAGTGATTCTTTTGCGTTGGGCGCCACCCCGCCCGCTGCGAAGCCACTGAATGTGAGCGGATGCAGAAAGAATTAAAGGAAATGACTGCTGACACGAATGGATGCTGATGAAAAAAGTTTTGAACCGACTTTCAAAGCTCAGCCGTCTGTGCGAGTGTCTTTGCGAGGGCCATTCTTGTGTGGTGTTCCTGCTGGATGTTCTGGTCGTTTTCTTCCTGGTGGCGCTTCAGGCGCGGGCAAACTCAAATTGGCGCTGTGACAAAATTTGACTGAAGCCGTCGTCCATTTTCTTGGACAAACGATGTTCCACATCAGTCAACTTTGTTTCTTGAACACTCATGCGCTAATCAAGAACCTGAAAGCGTTGCTCAACATTGGACGGCAAGCGACCGTCAGTGGCAGAAGAACTCGCAGGAGCACTTGCAGAAGGACGATCAGTCGGCGCAAAAGAAACAACCGGCTTTTTGGTCACCGGAGGCTTTGCAGATGCACGAGGAGCTTGGTCAAGTTCCTGAATGAGCACTCGGCAATTCTTTCCTTCGAAGTATCGCTCAGGAGGAGAAACATCGGCAAGTAAGATCCAAATGGTGTCGCCATCTCCGGAAATGATTTGACGCTGGGGGAGAACGTTCCATCCTCCTTTCCATTCTGAAAATTGTTCGATAATCTCTTTGCGAGTGGTTCCCCTGGGTAGTCCTAATACTTCAAACCTGCGTCTTCTCACTGTGGCTCGGTTTGAGTCGGCAAATCTTGCATCCGAGGAGGCAAAGACTTTCCTGGCGGCGGCAACATCCTTGGTCTCCACCCTAATACCAAACGTTCCATTGTTGTAAACCAAACCAAGATGGGAATCGAACGAGCGAACTTGCGCCAAGGCATCAGCATATGAACGTTTGGGAAGCCACTGTACAACCATCTGAGTAGCTCGCTTTTCTCTTTGATCAGGTGTGCGACATAGCTTTTGGATGAAGAACTTACCAATAAATCCAGAGGATTGCAGAAAGAGCTTCTCATGTTTTGCTGGGGCACGAAACTTGCCCTGTGGGAGTTCTCGTCAATCTTCCGCCAACCGAAAAAGATGCAGTTTTCAGACGTCAAATCGTCATGCAATCCACGTATAAGTTTGGGAATCTCACTCCAGAGGAAACATAAGAACTCCATTCGTCTTTCTCAAAAATGTGCTTGGAAATAAAAATGGTGAAGTCGGAAAAATCTTCAGAGGTCCATTCCTTTTCTCCTTCGGGTGGTTTCAGGAGCACAGGTTGCGTTCCGAGTTGCACCAATGTGACCTTCTTGCGAAAAAACTTGTCGAGCAAAGGGTCTTTCAAATATACATGTGTAACATGTATGCTGCTTTCAGTCAGACCTGCAGCGATGAGCTCTTTGTTGTTTCACCAGGAAGGATGACTGCTAAAGGGGCTTTGCTTCTGACCGTGGCAGTTTCTCGGAAAAGCTGACGTGTAAGCAAAGCAACCCCAGTTGCGTTGGTACGAAAATCATCAGGATTCAACTGTTTCAGGTGTCCATCAATATGTTGTAGATCGATTTCCGAATCGGTCCAACGTGACCTTTCAGGCACTGGAACTTTCTTAGGTTTAGAGGTTTGCACGGAAGTCAATGATTTCCTCTTCAAAAATTCTGCCCAAGCGTCATTGGGAGGATTTGGTCCGGCACCTGGTCCGTCTCCGGCATTGCATGCCTTACTGCGAGGTGTGAGGCCCTTGCAAGCGAAATCTCCAACCGAAAAGAGGCGAAGAATGGGAGCCATCACCAAAGCAATGACAAACACTGGAAGCCGTGTCAACCGACAGGAGCTCTTTCTGGGCCCGGCCGCCCATCTGCGTTTCCAGACTCTGCTGCATCTGTAACGTCTCTTCTTGATACAGCGGGCAGCAAGAATGGTTCTTTTCTTTGAGTGTGAGAAAACACCATACTTATAAGCGATTTGGCCAAACTGGAGTGCACCATAAAAAATTGCAACAAGGCTCAGCTGAACCAGCAAAAGGCAGAGACAAACTCGAACATCTTGAATGTAGAATTTATCAACGCAAAAAGATACAAGTGAATGCGGTGCAAGAGGCACTTTCCAATTGCAAAAGGCAGCTGTGATTGAACGCCACTGGTCTGCTAGACAGAGCAAGTGAACAATCAAGTGAGCAAAAAGGGATCCACTTGTGTAAAAATGGGCAAAAAGAGAAAAGCACTCAGTCATCACATTAGTGTCTTCGACAAGATGATTGAGATGCACGGTTGTTGCAGCGAACATGCAAATCAAAACAGCACTGATCAGGCATTTGGCAGTGATCTGAACACCGGCATTGCAGACCTTAGTAGACATTCCACCACAGCCTTTGGGAGCTGTGCCAGGAACCGTAGCCCCTGCCAGGGCATACCAGGTGTCGTCCTCGACGAACGTGGCCCCGGCAAGCTCATTCTCAAAGGCATTCGTTTGGATGTGGACATGAGTTTGCCGAAGCGCTCCGTGTCCACGAATGAAGGCGACCTAGTCCGGGGCAGGAGGAGGCCGCCAAAGGGACTGTGGCAAGTCAATGGAAAAGGGAGTATAGTGTGCCCAAGATTTTTTAAGGCAAAGCCTCCGCACACAGCGTGAGTTCAGATGTTACCAATTGCTGGCAAAGAAGAATGGGTCTGCGATCAAGACCAGCACTTTTGGGCAACCCTAGAGCTGCCAGAGCACGACAAGTCAAAATTCTATTACCATGAAGGCAAGCAAAATGTCGAGTGATTGAACCAATCATGTCTGAAAACACTTGTCCTTTTTCACCCAAATGTGGAGATGGTAAGGGTGCTTGCGAAATGCACTTTTTAGAAGCAATTTCCAATCTGGCTCTACTCAGTGCTTGCTTCGGCGTTTCTCTATAGACAGCACATGACGACGAGCGGAGAAACTTATTACGATCACCCCAGGCACCGGTCCTGGAACAAACCACACATTTGAAACGTGCCTTTTTCTTTTCGCCAGAACATGTTCAAGTTTCACTGTATTTCTGTCAGAGGAGGAGGAAGACCTCCATTCAGCACCCCGACCAAGAAGTCGGCTGCCGTAACTTTTTTCACAAATTGATGCACAACGAGGAAGGACTAAACCGGTGGAAATCTCAAAGTCAAGTGCCAACTCAATCCATGTGACACCTAGGGTTTCGTCTTTCTTGGGCCAGCGAAGCTGGGAAACATACCACATTACAGCTTCCCATGCCAACTGGCCAAACCGAAAACGGAGTTTTCCGGAAAATACAGGAGGCTTTTTGAGTTTGGGGAAACAAGCCTGGTTCTTTGGTTCATGAAATTGATATATCGGCATATAATCCACATTAGTAAGAGTGCCCTTCTGTGAGGTAGTTTTGGAGTACGTAAGTACCTTTAGCTGCTTGGCTCTTTGGTTACGGGCACAGGCAATTTGAACGTACATTAAAGCTGCTTGGGCCATATGCTTGGAATTGTTAAAATACTTTTTGACAACAGAATCCGGAATCGCATGTTGCGCTGCACCTTTGACCGCTGCTCGATCAGCAGCATCATTGCCATCTTTCTGAAATTGAAGAAAAAGGCCAGCGTCAACTAGATCTTGAGAAATGTGACCTTTAGTCCAAGAGATCTTTAGTGGGTGGTATCGAAGAGACAAAAGTATTTGGATTCTTTTCCACAAATCTATGTGTTCGCCGTCCACGGGGAGCAACATGCCATTCAGTAGATTTTGCATCTGGTCCACAGCATAGCTGCTGTCACTGAATATATGCAAAGGTCGGTTCTCAATTTGCAGGCTGCCAAGATTGCCCGAACTTCCGCTCGCTGTGCAGACTGCTCAGATCCAGAAAGAGGCTGGGACACAGTTCGAGAGTGTTAAAGTTTGAGGTCCTTATCAAATGCTACCCCAAAACCTGCTCTTCGAAGACAGGGAATCGATTGATGGGTACATGCCCCATCAGCGAATGCAATCACAAAATTTTCCTTCACTGTCTCCATGCACAAATCGCTTGTAGACAAGGGAATCACAATTTCGCGCTCGTCCTCAGAGTCCTCAGGATCTGGCAAAGTGGTTACCTCCAGAGGGAGCAATGGGATCGCACAAACTTTTTCACATGGCAATGCCCGCTGCAACCAATCTAACGAGACATCAGGGAATTTTAGTCGAATGTGTGACCATGCAACACAAGAAAGGAAGATGTGTTCGACATCCTCTTCAACCTGGCCACAGAAAGGGCATGTAGGATCCGAGGCCAAACCGGCCCTGCAGAACTGCTTGGCAGAGCGAAAACCCCCTGCTAAAATTGCAGAAAACGTACCACGCTGGTAATCATTAAACTTACGCAAGATACGATTTAAAGTGTGACGATCAACAGAACGAGAGCCAATTCCACGAAGATCCAGCCTTTTATCAGCGGCTTTCAAACTCGCCTCTCGAAGTGCTTCACGAATCTGATGCTGAAAGAAAGCACGAGAATGCTGCAGCCATCTGAAAGGGGGTCTATTTGGAGAAATAAAAATTTCAAACTGAGGCCAGGTCCAACCCAAAAGTCCAAAGCCCGTTTAGCGGAAGTAATTGGGCCAAACTTAGACTTGGTGCAAGGAGATTCCCACAAAGATCGGATTAGCATGACAAGATCAGGGCGACGAAGGCACATACGTCGAAGCTGCCTGAGACAAAGATGTGCCCATGCAGCTGCAGGGTCTACTCTGTGTACCGGGTGAAATAAACTTAAAACCACGTCTGCTGAACGAGAAGACCGCTTGCGCCAGACTGCCCGAGTGATAGCACTACGAAGCTTGCCAAGTTCCGGAAAACTGGGTGCGGAAATTTCACTCGAATAAGAACTTTGGGCAAGATTCTGGTCGCGCAAACCTGCCCCTATCAGTGCTAGAGATATTAAGCTGGACACATTATTGGCAATTCGTATGGCATCACAAATGCGTTGAGAATAATGAGAAACAGTTCGAATGTTGGATGAACAAAGCTGAGCACCCAGACTCTTGATGTCCAAGAATACATTAAGCAGGTGACCATTTAAAGAAACTTTGCGCAACGCATCACGAGAGTTCTTTAGTGTGGCCCAGGCCATTGTCTTCTTTGCTGCAAGTTCCTGACCAGTGATTGTAGCAAATTCACCAGTGATGTTGCAGGCATGCTTTGCAGTCTTAATATCTTTAGCTAAGACCATTGAGTCATCAGCAAAGGCTCGGGGCAAAGCGCTGGTCTCAGCTTCAATCGCGCGAGCCCAGACCGAGATTATCAAGTTCATAAAAACTACGCTTAGGGAGCACCCTTGCAAGATGCCACACGCAAAACGAAAGGCAGGCTGACTCCCCCTGGTACCCGAAAATAGCGCTGCAAATTGGTGTACATGTGTTTCATAACTTGGAGCAGGTTTGGGCAAAAACCCAGGTGTTCGGCAATGCAAAGAGAATATTACGTGGAATGAGGTCAAAAGCTTTCTTATAGTCGAAATGAACCCCTATAAGTGAAGTGCCTGCAAGAAGAGATTCCTCTATTTGCAAGGAGATATCATAGAAAACATCGTCCGTCGAATGGCCCGGGCGGAAACCAAACTGAGAATTGTGGAGAACCTGCTCTTGCCATTGGATTACATCCTGCAATCGATAGGCGCAGAATAGTCTGTATAGCACACTCATGATACCCAGCGGTCTTTGACAGAGTGGCGAGGTGTCTCCCGGCTCCTTAGGAATGAGAGCACAAAATCCGTACAGCATAGCTTCAGGCCACTGCTGCTTTTACTCGACAAGTTCTTAAGGCTGCAGGTAACAAGAAAAATATGCTGTCTGGAAGGTTGATCAAGTCAGACACGGACCAGAAGTCCGGTCCCGTTCCACTACGGATGTTCATCTTTTTCATTTTTTTTCTGAGCCCATTCGTGGTAAATGGTCGCAGGGTTTTCGAAATATTGATGGTATCGCTCATAAAAGGTTGCCCAAAAGGGCTTGGATTGGTTGGAAAATTTGTCAAAAATCGGCATCCAGGCGTCGAACAATAATTGAGAAAAATCACCCTAATTACCTGTGAGGTCACCGCTGGGAGTCCGTAAAAGAAAAGTTGGATTCACAAGCTGAGGATCCACTTTAGAGTAAACCACTGAAGGATTAGTTTTCCAATTTTGCCTAAGCTTAGCTTGCGCTGTTTTGACTCGACGTTAGGTCTCTCTGGCCTGCACATTACGAACAAGATCTTGCACTTGTTGGAGCAGTTTATCCAAAATATCCAGCGAGGGAAACTCCTGGGTAGAGAAAACTACGGAGAAGCTTTGCAAAAATCTGTGATTGGTACAGATGTTTTTCCAAAACCGCGATGCCCGCCAGGAAAGAAAGAACTCCTTTGAGCAAAAATGACGCAGCTGTTCAAGTCTCCTCAAAAGACGTTTGAGCCGTCGCAAAGGGGCACTTTCACACCCCTCACCATTTTTTCCTTGCGGACAGAACCTGGGCTCGAGTACTAAAGCGGGTACCTTACCACGACCAGAAAATCTCTGACGAGTAACATCTGCAGCCTGGAGCAAATATTCCTCAGCAACCCGGGAGAATTATATGCTTGATTAACATCTTCAAAGTTCAAATCGCCTGCTTTTGCTAAAATTGATTCAGAAAGTTTTGGTTGGTGAGGCATATTTGTGGGAAAAGATGCTGGCTTTCGAATGCGAGGAGTAATTTCATTAAGCTCGGTTAAGCGAAACTCAGCAGCTATAGGCAGATGGCCCGGAAGACCAGATGATTCAACATTATTGGCGGTCAACAAAGTTGTTGCCGCCGAACGGGCAGCTAGGATGAGGTCTAATCTTCGTGGTTGACCATGGGATGGTAAAAATGTTGGACCACAATTTTCACCCAAATCCAAAAGGAAACCTTTGGAGATAGCATCAACAAGAATAGGGCTGTCTGACGGATCGATATTGAAGTCTCCCAAATTATTAAAAGAACGCCTCATTCAACACAGCAGCTCGAGAGTGAGTGATACAAGCTGTGGCCGAGTGTCCAAGCTTCCCACATGCAAAAAAAACATGTTTTTGCCAAATGGTCTGAGACCCCCGAAAAGATACCCAACTGTCGCTTGACCAGATGAGCATAGCTCCGAGAAATCAGAAAGACATCAAGTGCGTAGAACTCATGGATGAAATTATGCATCCAGGTGCCGCGCGCGCTGGAAGCATGAAAGGAATCTAAATGACATAGCTGCGTGCCACGGAGAAACTCTTTTAAGATCCGGCGGCCTGCAGTGGTAGCAGGAGAAGCGAATCCATGCGATTCCAACACCTCAGGTTCGGCATCACCGGCCCCAATATGGCCATTAAAATCTCCAGCCCAAATCTGAAAGGATGACACGCCCAAGCATTTCAAGTGAAGCTGCTAAGCTTTGTGGTAGTGCAGGTGAAGTGCAAGTATTGCCCATGCATTTGCAAGCCCAAGGCCAAAAGCCTGTCGCTGCCATATTGTTCCCACAGCCTTGCAACTGCCTTTATAACGAAACCAACACGGCCTCTGAGCACAAAGAAAAATAGTCTTCGATGTACACAACTTCAAGAGCTTCAGGCGCCGAGAAATGCAGGCAAATCAGACAAGAAGGTAGCATCAGCGCCATGCATCCTGAGACACCTTAAGTATCAACTGCTGCAGCTTGGGTCGATGGGAAAGTTTGCTCCACAAGGGACCCTGCAAATTCACCGTGCATAGCTTCAACCCATGGGAAGGCCGAAGTTCAAAACATCGACAATGAAGACGTCGATGACGAAGTCCAGTTCGGCCGCAAGGAGTCCTTGAGTCAACATTGTGACCGATCACAAAGGGAAGGCCTTGCGGTTTGGCAGACGCACGGCACGAGCACTCGTGGGCCAGCTTTTTTCCTGAGACCGGCTCACCCCGCGAAACCGGTGGTGTTCAGTAACTGCTTGTGTCACCGCAAGCCAACACTCTGAATCCCTTCCCGGCTTGCCGAAGCTGGAGCCACATGACGGGGAAGCGGAATCTATCTACCTATCAGCATCCTTTTATCTATGTAACTATGTATGACCTGGTCCCTGCCCTCCTGCCCACCCCACATAACCCCGCCACCACCTCCAAACCCTGGCACACCCCACACACCCAACCCACCCTCCCGCCCCACCCTCCCATACCACAGCCACAACCACGGGGGAGGGGGGAGGCTGCAGGGGCCAGGTCACGTATGTATATACATATATAAACATTTACATTGTCACATATATACGATTACAGTATATTGTATAGCTACTTACTTGTATAGTTATGATGTTGGCAAAGTCAATCCTCATGTATCTGGAAAAACCCAATCAACACTGCAGCACCCCACATGGTTTCGTACAAGTACACGCAGTCATTCTTGGCCTTGGCTGTTGCTTGTCAGTCCTGGAAGAACATGCCGATGATAGCCATCATGGCCAACCTGCCGTTGGCGAGCTCTGCTGACAACTTCTTGGTCTTCTCTTCAGGATCAGAAGAAGTCAACACCTTGAAACCGTAGTCACCAGGGGTGCCGGTCTTGTAGTCATCGAAGCCACCGCTGAACTCGACAAAGCCGAAGTACGCAGCGATCTGGGCCCATCCAGCCACTGGTACCTTGGAAACTGCTGCAAGTCCATTGGGGATGTCGGCGAACTTCAGGCCGGCAGATGGAGACAAGAAACCAGGCCTCAGTGTGACAAAATTCTTGCGCATCCAAAATCTGACAAGACTTATTTTCGATTCGTTCCTCTCAACACCACTGCAGTTTGATACTCAGCGTCGTCTTAAGTTTCGGACAGCTTGCCAGTGACCTCAGGGGTGATGTATCCTCGGGAACAAGACGTTGTACACTCAAAAAACTCAGCCAAGTGGTCGCCAATTCAACATTGGGATCGTACTGTAAGCAGAACAATGCTCAAAAAGTCTCAAAAGTCTCCTATCCAGTTGTCTTGATGTATGTTGTGCACACGTCGGTATGTAATTTTTTTTTGTACTGACATGCAATATCAAACATGTTCTTTCACATCGTCACAAAAAACTCGTTCGCACCATTGCAGTCAAAGCACCCATGGTCGCCATCATGGAGATTCGTCCGTGCTTCAATTCCACAGATCGGCGGCGCTTGAAAGCAGCCACGTCACCATCGGCAGTGAAACCTACAGGGTCCCAGAACCCAACTGGCGCCTGCACACCGAGTTCGTTCTCGAAGGCAGTGAGCGCAACCTCAAGTCATTGGCTGCTAGCGGCTGCTAGCGAGGCGACTATAAGTGGTGGTTTCTTATCTTCAAAGAAAAAAGTGTGTGTGTATATATAAATTTACATACATACACACACACACATATATATATATATATATATGTATGTGTATATATATATATATTTATTTATTTATTTATTTAATTGTTCATTTATTTAATTATTGAAATAATCTATCTACCTACCTACCTACCTATCTATCTATTTATCTATCTATCTAATCTATCTAATCTACCTATCTACCTCTCTACCTATCTACCTATCTACCTATCTACCTATCTACCTATCGATCGATCGATCTATCTATCTATCGATCTATCTATCTATCTATCCATCCATCCATCCATCCATCTATCTATCTATCTATCTTATCTATCTATCTATCTTATCTATCTAATCTATCTAATCTATCTAATCTATCTAATCTATCCAATCTATCTAAGCTATCTAAGCTATCTATCCTATCTATCCTATCTATCCTACCTATCCTATCTATCCTATCTATCTATCTATCTATCTATCTAATCTAATCTAATCTAATCTAATCTAATCTATCTATCTATCTATCTATCTATCTAATCTAATCTAATCTAATCTAATCTATCTATCTATCTATCTATCTATCTAGCTATCTATCTATCTATCTATCTAATCTATCTAATCTATCTAATCTATCTAATCTATCTAATCTATCTAATCTATCTAATCTATCTAATCTATCTAATCTATCT
>Ga0126342_10000273_pt1 | contig 49027 bp, 52 predicted proteins | sample Cyp1metagenome_FD_92528 | JGI IMG/M metagenome (GOLD analysis project Ga0126342, IMG submission 92528) | Coral microbial communities from Lord Howe Island, Old Settlement Bay, Australia - Cyphastrea 1 metagenome | ecosystem: Host-associated > Invertebrates > Cnidaria > Coral ...
AACACTGTAAAACACAGTATGAAATCAACATTTTCCATATCCATATAATTAAATTGCAATTGGCTTCCGGGGAACCCCCAGCTTCCGCCCTGTATATATATATGTATTATATATAGTGTACATATAGGTTCTTAATGATTAAAAGGCTTAAATAGTGAGGGGCCAACAACAATCACCTTGCCTTGGTTACAATTGTGTCGTTTCCCAGGGGTGTTTTCTGGAAGATGTTGCCCAAGTTGCGTGGAGAGCCCACGTTGCCCATTTTTTCATGTGGAAGGCGGGCCGGTGGTGAGTTTGTTGGTGGGCGATCCCGAACAAATGTGGCTACCTGGACCTAAGCGCCAATGGGTCGGCAACAAAAATCAAGGCTCAAATTACGCGACACATTTTGATGGAAAACATGGAAGGTTTGTGGATGACCCTTGGCACAGTTCTCATGGCATCATGGATATCATGGATATCATGGCTGCCAGATATGGAGCTTCAGACTTCATCGGACGCCATGATGATCAAGCGCTGGTGCCATTCTTTGGCAGCTGGTCTGCACCAGAGTTAAATTACAGCTGCTGTGTCTCGATGAACATGTTCAAAGAGTTCACCTTAGCACAGGAATTGCATATCTCTTCAGAAAAGGAGCTGGGGACTAGGGATACTTCCCCATTGGCTCTTACGTGGATATGGTTTCGACACGATCTGACCGCATACAACATATTGCAAAGGTGCGCAACATTCCGAACTCACAGTGTTGTACCTGCATCCCTCCAGCATTGCAGGGTTCGTCCAACTTTTCCCCTACCAAGATGACACCACCGTCTATTCGCGAACTGTGGCGGCCATTTGGTACCTCACAAAGGAGAGGGGGCTTCCAATACCTTTGGTCAGAACAGGACCATGACTTTCTGAGCAGAAAATAATCCGTTTTCATATTTGATTTAGTTATAATACTGTTAATATATGGTCAATATATGGTTAATATATGGTTAATATACTGTTAATAATATACTAGTGACTTTTGTTCTTTGTGGGTGACAAAAAATGCAGGTTTTCAACAGTTGGATACATCATAGTCCCGGTATGCACCAATCCTTGACTGCAATAGCATATCCACCTCCTATGAAATGTTGCTTCCCAAGCGAGAGACTCGTTGCATTAGCTAGTCGAAGTTGTGAAGTCTGGGGACTTATGCCAAAAATCTAATCTCAAATTTTCTTGAAGGCGAACAAAAATTGTTTGTGTGAAACTTGGGTACTCCATTTAATCCACGTTTGTTCATGGTTCATCATGATTTTCCCCATTTTTCCAGGCACTTGGGCTCAAATCCTCCGCCCCATTCGCATCCCAGACAGGAATGGTCCGAGGCAGAGGGCGGTTGCCTCATAGATTTGGGGGACCAGGCGCGATCGCAGGAAGGTGCCCCTTGGGGCTTCCGCCACTTTTCGATCATGGGAAGATCCGAAAAAAACTGGTGACACCCTGGATTTCTTTGGGGTCATGACATGTCATGACCAAAACAAAACGCCCTGGTTAGGTGAAGGAGAAACAGCTGGTACCCATCTACAACTCCTTGGTGGTCTTTGAGGTGGTGAAAGATCTGAGTTAGAGGACGAAGCCAATGGAATGGGTAGAGGTTCTTGAAGTTCCCGAAGACTCCGAGTTTGGGTATTGTCAGTCTAGTGGTAAAGTATCCAGTTTCATGATACATTGTAGCCAATTTTTCATCCATTTTCTTTTACATAAGAAGCATATAACATAGACTCAGAAACTGTGAAAGACATTTTCTTCAGAACATGTTGCAGACCTGTGAGTAGACCCTTCTGGAAGCACCTTCCAAGCTTCTCAAGCTTCTTGTGAGTTCCCGAGATGTCCACTGGTTGGTTCATAAGCAAAACAGTTACGGCGCCCGCAGCCAGGCTGTCATGATTATCATGTATATTACTGTTAATATTATTGTAAAAATTCCATATTTTTCTTGTCACTTTGGGTTCAACGTTGAAGTCGATTTCAAAAAAGGCAGCGATTTTGGTTTCTGCAGGTGCCTCACTGGCACGCAGTCTCTGCTGTGACCTCGGACCGCTGGAGGCGTGGTGTTTGGGATACCATCTGGGACTTTCACATAGCGAAATCCCATGAAATCCCCATTGTTTTATATTTGTAATGGCCATGTTCAATGGCTATGTTAAATTACCAGAGGGTATTAATTATTTTGTTTCAAGTCCTGATAACATGTGATAAAAAGTGGAGGCTTTGGGGTAGAGGCACATATTTTTTTGGGTGGGTGGGAATACAGAGAACGCAGAAAATCCCACCCAGGAAATTTAATTTTTGAGAAGATTTGGTTAAGATGTGAGATAGGACAAAGTTTAAAGGTTAGATAAGATTAGATAGAATTCGGTTAACACACACAATCATACAGATATGTATATATATATGTATTAAATTGCTATAATTTTCCGATAATTTTTGAACAATTTCAGCTCCAGTTTTATTCCATTCTATTTGCCCTCTGACAGTTTCCTGTAGACAATTTTCAGGGGCTCAACGAAAAATTGATCGTAACAGTGTGATTGACCCAAAAATTGTAGTGGTCTTCCAAAGAGCAAAAGGTTGAAGGTCAACAAACGCTTGATCCCAGATATTTTCCCCTAGCTTAAGATGATGTTCATAGAAGAAGCATCAGGAAGTCCGTTGAGGTTGTTTTTCTTGGTATGGCCAGAAGATGGCAGATGCGGGCATTGCTTGTCTAGGCCTTGCCGGTTTGTTGCGGTATGGATGCAGTTTCTTCGCACTAAAACACCCAGGGTGTAGCAGCAATGGAGGTGTTTGCAATCTCGGGGGATGTGCTAGCAGTTCTTGACGCAGATGAGTCTGAAGGCAAACCAGCCAAGGCCGTCAAGCAAGCCTTGACGGATAAGGTTGGCATTTCCAGATTCAAACAAAGATTCTTCGTGGAAGATGGTTCCCATGAGATTCTGGATCATGAGGTTTTTGCCTCCGCTCCACTGAAAGTTCAGCTGGTCTTGGAATATTGGCCACCGGATGCTGAACAAAGCCGGAAGATCATATCGGCGTCCAGGGATAAGGAATTATTTGCACTTGAAGAGTTGCTAAAATGCCCGCTGAATCCCAATGAGGGCGACCAGTATGCTGTACACCCTTGCATCATGTTGTGGAGACCGGACATGTTGCAGCTGCACGACTGCTACTGGAGGCGGAAGCAAAGGTAGACGCGTGTGAGTCAGTTGAACGTATGACACCTCTGTTCGTTGCAGCTGCGAGGGGCCAACCTTTACATTGTCTGCTTCCTAGTGGAGGTTCGAGCAGCCAGAGACCAGCCCGATCACAACGGGGCGTTGCGCCGTTGTTTGTTGCAGCAAAAGAGGGCCATGGTGAGATTGTTTGTTTCCTGATAGAATCAGGTGCCGACAGTGATGCTACTTTGGAATTTGCATCGCAACTAGGCCATGGTGAGGTAGTTCGACGTTTGGCTGAGCTTGGGGACGAGGAGTGGATCACTTGCGCAAAAACTGGGTCACATCTCTGCAAATCATATTATTTAGCATAGGGGGACCACAAGGAACTAGAATAGTTCAAGGTTCCCCAATCTTTAACCATCCCCTGTATTCTACTGTAGAAAGCTTCTCTTTGAAACCTCCCAAAATCATCCGTCCACTGTGTTTGCCACCAATTTGGCGCCATGAAATTACCATGGGGTCGGGGAGATTCTATTTCTCCACCTTGAAGGTAGGCATCTGCCCAGCGCGAGGTATTCCATCTTTGGATGGTGGCACCAAAAGGGCGATCGCGGCGATCGGCGACCGGTCACCAAGGCATGGCCAAAGACAACGGGTGATGGTTCCATGGTTCCGGTGTCATCAAACAGAGCAATTGGGAAATCCCGCCCCACCCAGAAATTGATGATTGTCCCAGCTATGGACCTCCATTTTCATGGATTTTCCACGATTTACCCAAGCCCTAATGTCAATTTTTCGGCAAGGATCCGTCTTGAGGATTTGAACTTCACACGAAGAATGTCCTTGCAAACCTCTGGAGATTTTTATCGAGGGTCCCAAGACATTGAGTTCCTGAAGTGATGAAGGATTAGTCATCTACTGTTAGTTCATCCGCTAACTGACTGTCAGCTTGTTGAATTTGTCCAAGTTGATGAGGTGCCCAATCCCTAGCCATTTGGGCCCTTCATAGTTTGAACTTGGCATCGACGTGGGGTCTGCGAACAGCGCGCCATGGGGACTGACAGTGCCATTGGCGCCTCGGGACTTATTTAGTGGTACTTCATGACTTAGTGGTACTTCATGACGTACTTGGCGGATGATCGCACTTAGTAAGTAGGTTATATTATGTCCCTGGTTATAAGTGGGATAAATCGGGCTAATCCACATATAATTGCGGTTATAACCTACTCGTACTTAGTAAAGTGGGATGATCCACCAAATAAGGATCATTGATGCAGCCGTTTGTGAGGACCATGATTTGTATGTTGCTTCAACTTCTCCCAGAGTCGTGCCTGATTTCCATGCTTGTGCCAGCACAAAACCAGGCTGCGACGTGGAGACGGCAAACCCGGTGGCGGTCTGTACAGAGCTCGACCCGGAGTCCAAATCGCTGGAGGCCAAATTCTGCCGCCAGGAATTTCATATCATGAGCTGGACGGTGCCTGGGCCTCTACTCCCAGAATTGTTTAGGGAAGATTTATGTAAGCAAGGGTTTCCAATCATTTCCAATCTGAAACCCAAGCCAGCCAATATATACGACATCAATCAAATCCTAGTTGCATCCAGATGGTAGCTATGACAGCTGCGGGGCCCATCATAATGATGCTAATCTGTAAGTGTAAGATGGACAAAAAAAGGTGGTAAACATCCCATGGTTGAACCAGTCGTGCTTTATCTGGAAACCACAGAAACAATTGGTCCGGTACATCCAACCAGTGGATTTCCTCGAAGTCTTAGTTTCACCATGGCAGTCCTACCAGGACATGCAACTACCGATTTTGGATGGGGCGGAGTATAGACAGATTGTAGAAAATTACAGACTGTATGACTCGCATTTTTTTTTCTGGGAGAGCCAAGAAAACAACACGTGCCCATTTGCAACCCGAAAGTTATTTGCCCAGCCATTTTTTGGGTGTTCGACATTGATTTCAGAAGGTGTCGAACTGCGACTTCGAATGAGGATATTGGTAAAGGCGAAAAAGCAGGTAGGTTGGGCACCCACATTTTTGGAGGGGAAAACGGCAGTTTTTTAGCAAACATGGCGGTGCTTTTAGCCCTGGATTTGCATGCGATTTACTGTACCTATCTTGCTTGATTTTACAATGCCAGGTTCAATGACTCTTGAGCTTTTGAACTCGAATCCGAGGTTGCGATCAACCACGCAACCGTGACCACCCCAATCCTTTATGCTTCCTCAGTGTTGACCAATGAAAATGGACAAGCTGGAAATGCCATGCTGTATGGATCCACCCTGATCTGCAGCCTCTTCTTCTCTACACTCATCTTTGGTGTGGTGGGCCCTAAGAAAGGTGCGCGAGCCGCGGTTGGGTGTGTGATTTTGGTAGTGCTGGGAATCGCCATTCGGTAAATTGGCCACCGAACCCAGACTGTGCCAGACAAAAAGCCTCACAAACATGTTTTGGTCATTTCTAGTTCCAAGAGACCAGCCAAGACCCTCCAACTTGTAGTGCTTTCAAGATCTTTCAATCTTCTTTTTGAATCATTTCGTAAGTTTCACATTTTTCACATTTTTCAACTTCCATCGAACCCTTAAGAGGGTGGAACCTCCAGATTTCACCCATCCAAGACATTCCAGGATTGAAAAAAACCCATTGCTCCAGGATTCCCAGTATGGGATGCATGACCATCATGATCATCATATAATTTAACCACATTTAACCGTTATGAAAACCATAAATCCCATGGAAACTTGACACTATGGCACCATGGCACCAACATGGCACCATGGCACCATGGCACAGGCCTTACGCTCTCCATGGGACTCTACAGCGTCTACGTTCTCCTCTTCGCCGTGGCCGCCCAGCTTTGCGACCGGCGCAACGAAAGCAACGGCGCCTGCGTTGTTGGCAACACCTATCAGCTGCCCGTGAACCTGGCGGGTGCCGTGAGTTACAGCAGAGATAGGGAGCCCAAATAGGGGATTTTAGGGATTATTTAGGGATTGAATCATCCAAAAGATGCTGATATCAAGCAGAAAATTAGGGCATGAAATGACAAACATCGGGATATTTGGTGTCTGAACATCATAGAATACAACAAATTTATCGCCATTTACTGCGGATTGATGCGACATATTATGATTAACCCGTGTATTTTTGGAGTATAGCGTATTTGTGGACAAAACCACATGCCAACCTGTTCCAAATATTTTGGATATTTGTTGGGAAGACTACCAGGCTTGATGAATATGATCGCAGAGTTTATGGGGTATGAGTGCACGACTAAAGCCTATTTCGGCAACAGTTTTGATGGGCTCTTTGTAGATGATCAGTGCGATTTTCCTTCGTCATGTGCGAGGTTCTGCCTGCTGACTATTCGCCGTACCCCAAAAGATATGATATATTACACGTATATATATATATATGATATATAGACTCTCTGGTAATCAAACATGGTACTGGACGATCGTTCATTTATAATTAGATTATTTTCCCATCTAAATTCTGATTTTAATTTCGTTTGGGTATTTCCCAGCCATGTTTGATTACTGGAGGGTACACAAATATACCAAGAAATATACCAAAATTATACCAAAAACATTACCAAAAATTATACCAAAAAATATAGTTAAGTAGAAATATTTGTGTACACAAACATAGGCACACATATATATATATATACACATACATATATACATATAAATAATATATGTGTACAGTGAATCCAGATGATGGTAGCCATTTGGGCCCAGCCCGGTGCCTCGCACTGGCTCGCGGATTTTTGTGGGCGGAAAGACGAAGGCAGCTTTTAGGGGCACAAGTTGTGATTTCAAGTTGACACATGAGAAACAAAAGGGGATTTAAAGGGATATAATTTAGATAGTTATAGAAACTTGTAGGATTTGTAGGGAATTATGGGGATGAATAGGGGAATTTTATAGGGATTCATAGGGATTTCATGGGGATACACTAGTGATTTATAGGGATATAATTGGAATATAATGGGAACATAATTGGAATATACGCTTTTGTAATCAAACATAGCTGCCAATGGGAAATCACTGGAAAATAATCTATAATCGAGGATATAATGGGTGATTATGTCCGATATAACTAACCAACAATCAAAGATGGCAGGCTGGGGTTTTAATGGGAACATCATCGATTTTTCTTGGGAGTTTTCATTGCCATGTTTGATGACACCCCTTCGCGTATATCAAGTTTTGTTAGTGTTTCCTACTAACAAAGAGAACGACACGGTGATTTTCAGAGGTGACATGAACAACATTTTCTTGGGGGCCAACATTGGGGAGAACATGCACACCCCATTTTTCCAACAGATTAGGATATGCCTCACCTGGGATGGGCATCCAGTTGTGTAATGAAAATGCTTGGCAGCTGCAGATTCAGCTAGATCCTGGAGGATCATTCCAAGAATTCAATGGGTTTTTAGTAGTAAACATCGCTACATAAATGATAGTGACATCAGTGACATCCTACATAAATCCACATAAATCCAGCTACATCCAGCTATATAACCCCCCTATGTTTTGATGGTTTTTCATCCAGACATGACCCCCTTCCCGTTTTCGAAGGCCACGGCCTTTACCCTTCGAGGCCCTTGGAATGGTTGAGGCGGAGGAATGCATCGAGTTGTTGGAGAACGGTGAGAAGTCCGAGGACTCGGAGAGCAGCGAGGAAGGCGCCTGCCGTGGCCCGGTGACTTCGATTTTTTTTGGGGGATGGTCATCAATCTATGAATCGAGATTTATATTAATTCATATATATATATACACATATCATATCTCATATATCCATAATGTATATATATATATATGTATAAATTTAGATGTATATATACATATATCATATATCCATAATATATATATATATATACACGCACAGATCCGGACGTTTGCCTGGAGCCTATGTTTTTCGGGTAAAACGACCCGAGTTTTCAACAGACCCCCACGAAGTCGTGGAAGGGTTCTTGGCGTAAATTTCTGGTTCTCCCGGATCCTGGGTTTTCTCGCAGAAAGTGGCCGTTTTGCACCACTTGTACTTTGCATAAGATAGAATACAACATAATCATTAGAAGACCTTTATACGTATTGTTTGGAGGGGGTGGCAGATTTAGATCCTTCTGTAGTGATGGAATTGATTGAACATAGGGTACATCCTGGGAAAAATGCGACATTATGGAACCAATGGTAAAAATGATGGAAACATGGCGGGAATCCCTGTGGATTTGGATGAGGGAAGTGTTAAAACCGTGGCAAAAACGGAGATTATGTGAGCATGGGCGAACGTCTGGTTCTGCGGGTATATATATATATATATATCTATCTATCTATATGAGCCCAATGCCATAAACCATCCCCAAGTAGCATTTTTTTGGGTGGGACTGAAACCATTCCCAAATGGTAGGGTTATTGCATTGGGTTTCCCACATTACAAGGATTCTCAATATGGGATGGATGACCATAACCTGTATGGCATGTTTTGACCATACATGTGAGATTTCTTGAGAATCCCACATTTACAGAAGGCACGTTTCTTCATGTTTTTCCAGTTTTGAAGGGACCAGAGTTTTTTTTTTGCCAGATATTTTTCATAGCTGAGGAACACTTTACCAGCATTTTTTTTACTTTTAACGAGCAGAAACAAGGATGAGGACTTGACAATGGCGTGCCACCTGTGATTTTCCAATAAGACTACCACCGGGTACCACCTGAAAATCTACTATTTTATAACCAACCCGCTGAAACTCTGATTGAACCACCACAACATGAGTTTGGGGCAAGCCACCTATGATTTCCCCATATGAATGCGGGGTGAAAATCCAAGCAGCTCTTCTGAAGCTCTTCTGACGTGAACATGTTGGTTGGGGACATTCAAGGAACAGCATGTCAGCATGTCTTTTTTTGGCAAAGACACCAAACCTTTGGGAATTTTCGGTCTGTTTTTCCTAATTTGTTCTTTTGGCTTCAACAACTCAGGTTGGGCTGACTGGTTCTGGTCGCTCCTGCAGTTCTTGCTGGACCTAGCAGCCTCGGTGCCCTTATGGTATGCGATGTTTTCAGAGTTCCCGGATCGAGTGGTCTATGGAGTCTTGGATTTTGCTCTGAGTTTTTCTTCCTTTGGTATATCAATCTGCAGTTGCTGGCTTAGTTTTAATCAAATCCCACCCACTCAGAGTCACCATGTTGGGTTTGGGGGGCACCCCCTTTTTGCTGCAACTCACTCTACATGTTCCTTAAAAGAAGACATATTCACCGCCCTTTTTAAACACTTCGCCTTCCAAGGCTTTCTGGCCATTTTGGGGCTGCTGATGATCCTGTGGAGGATCTACCGGGCCTACTGCGAAGAAAAAACCGAGCTGGGACAAAGTATCCCGTACACCTGCGCCCACGCGCATGCGGATGGCCGTGACCTCTTCTTAGTGGCTACTGTCCACATCTCCCCGCGCGCGCCTAAGGAGACGAAGAGAAGGGAATCAAGGGCAAAAAGGGGGCTTTTGTGCCATGACCCACGGAACCACGTTTTTTTTTTTTGGAACCTTTTCCTTTTTGCATTTCCACCGCACATATGTCTCTTGTGCTGTTGGGGTCTTAAGTGAAGTATACCTCTCAAGAGATTAGCACCAAAATGGTTCACTAATTCTCGTACCATATACTGAGGTGGCTAGGCATTTGAGTGTGTCTGAAAATAGGGGCAGGCCATTGCTACACAGTTTCTGTATTTACAACGGACCCCGGGAGGGTGGTTTCTTATTGGTCATCCATTTTGCGGACAGACCAAGTCATTGTTTTCATCGCTTGCATCAAGTTCCTTTGTCAATTTGCGTCAGATCTCCAATTTGATCTTATCAGGTTACATCTGGTTTTTTGCCAAATGACATCACCAGCAATGCGTAATTTCGTGCATGCAGGATGTGTGGAGGGTGATTCGCAGCACCAAACCTACCGTGGCCATGATCGAATTAGACGAAGAGCGCCTGAATCGGATGCGCCAAGTGCCCACGGTTCAGCAGATGACCCCAGAGCAACTACAACAGGCGGTCGCGGAGGGGCCCAGGGATCACCGGTGGTTGCTGCTATGGTGGTTGCTATGGAAACGTCACCATGGTGACGGGGATCCCCGAAAGCTCCATCCTGTGGATTCAACTGTGGCAAGACTCCCCCATTGAAGCAAGGTTAAACTGGTGCGACCCTTAGGGGACCATTGTGAAATGTTCATCCCTGGTGGTTGATGATTACAAGAGTTGGATTTTTGGTTTTGTAGCATTGAAATTGGGAATGGGCAGTATGACATGCAATATGGGGATGTCGTCCTCAATGACACCTATTGGGTGTAGGGACCAGAGTTGAAACACTCACTTGGATACTGTGAAGTGTTGGGAAATGAGAGCCAAGATGATATCTCATCCATTTCTTAAGATCATTTCTGATTTTTCTGGAGCAGTTTGGGTTTCCCAGAAATGGGGACATCCCAAAATGGCAATTTCAACCCGGAAGATGACGATCGATCAAGAGACATGGGGTACCCTAGTTTCGGACAGGCAAATTACCAATATAATATGTTCAACAGTTGTCACCAATAATGGATCAAGCATCAACAACCCATTCCTTAATGGTGTTTGACATAATATCCACCGGACTCATTTGTTCCTAAGATAGACTCTTGATGGAACATATTTTCCGAACATCAAAAGTTGGTCCGGGTGATTTCCCAACAAAGTTGGACCTGCTTCCATATGACTCAACATATGGATGGGATCATACAAAAAAAGGACCAACTTTGTGGGTCAGATATGGCACCTCCATGTCTGACTCCCCAAAGCTTCCATATCTGTAGAAATATCCTTCTTCTTGCTGGTGAAGGATTACTGGTTCATTCTGCCACCTTTAAATATTGATTTTCAAGAATATGCCGATGATGGGTGGTTACATCACTAACTTTCTGAAGCTTTATATATCCTTAATCCACTCAATTTAACACGTAAAAACACAATTCTATCTCCCCATCCTACTTTCGTCATTTCTGGATTATCCCAGTAGCTAACCGTTGGTTTTTCTATCCCCATGTTCGACCTATTCCCAGATCTTCTATACCTGTCCAAATATCTGTATTCTTGTTGATTAGGTGCAATATAATGTGGTAAACACAATGTCACAAACCATCCCATGCACCAAGCATGACTGGGGGCTATTCTATATCATTATATATATATATACTCCATTTCACTAATCAAACTTAGCGATGGTTTATGATTTATGAATATTTATGATATATTGGCATTATCACATGAAAACACCGTTACCTGCGAAAGTCAAAGTAATCAAACATGGCTTGCTGGGAAATCCCAAAAAATTAGTTCATGGATTTTCCCAGCTATAACATCCTTCATTTAATTTGATGATTTTCCCATTAAAGCCTCCATTTAGTTCGGGGACTTCGCAGCCAGCCACGTTTGATGACCGAAGGGCACTGGCGGTGAATCTCGCAAGTTTCATAAATCAGCTATAAATCCCATGAATCTTCATGAAAACCCCATGATACCATAAATTTCCATGAATTCCCATCAACTCCCGATGAAGAATCCCCATGTGTTTATAGCTGATTGGTTGATGGGAATTTATGGAAAATCATTGGTTGATGGTTTAATTTTTGGATGAAGAATTGGAAACCTATTAAACCATGGGGTTTAACCATTGGTTGATGGGGTTTATGATTTAAACCTATTAAACCATCTATTATCCCATCTTTATTGGTTTTCCATCCTGCGCCTTTTGTCCGCCCAGGCGATCCTGCAGGCCGTCACCTTTCGCGCACCCGCAGAGGGGACCTCGCCGGCGGTGGAGATTTCGACCTACGCACAGCGGGCAGTTTGGAACACGCAAGCGGCCAACGAACAGATGTGTGTCTTGATGGTAGATGACTTTTATGGCATATCATGGAATATCATGGAATATCATTGAGATTGTCTTGTCATTTTCATGGGATATTGTAGTATAATTGGGTCACTGTGGCTAAAAAACGAGGGTATAGCGCCAAAATGCCTCAGCTTGGTGAAGATGATGATCAACCATTGATTTTAAATTTCATCAGATGGTGGTCCCCAACGATTGTCATTTTCGACCATTCAGATGATGATCCCCAACGACTGTCCTATTTTTTTTTGGCTTGAAACTATGAAAACCAGATCAAACAAGTCAGCATTGGAATCAAACACATGTCTCTTTGACGGTTTAGTTTTTCCCACATTTTCGATGTTTGCTTTCCGGAGTACCTGATCTTTTTGGGCATTTAACTTTTAACCATCAAACATTGGGGGATATCAACAAGTGATAATGGGGGTATGAACTAGCAATATATAATGGGGATATATGGGTGTGTGTGAAACGACAACCACAACGACAACGACAACGACAGCGATGATGATGATGATGATGGTGATGATGGTGATGGTGATGGTGATGATGATGATGATGGTGATGATGATGATGGTGATGATGATGATTATGGTGATGGTGATGGTGATGATGATGATGATGATGATGACGATGACGATGACAATGCTTAAACATAACGATATTGGGGTCTACCATGGCCTACCCCATTTTTTGTAGGTTTAGCAATTCTTGTGCTGATGATCCCATTTGGGATCCCATATTTTTGGGTTCCTCAAGTATCATTGGGTTGATTTCAAGCAAAAAACAAAGGAACCTATTGAGATATAGGGTTTTCCTGCCATTCTTCACTTCATCTCTGGGCAACCACCAGCCAGACTCTGATGACACTTGCTGGAACCGGTTTCAGGTAGAACCTACTCTTTCACACCTCTATTTGAGGGTAAAGACCACGGGTTTGTGTAGCTTCAAGAATCAACCCATTGACTTTCGATTCCTCTCCTCTCCTCCCAACATTTTTTGTGTCCCAAAATTGAACTTCTATATATCATCATATCGCCTCATTTTCATTAGCACGTTTCTGCTGATGGCCAAACACCACCTCTAAAAGCTACCCCCGGCCCTGTCCCAAAATAAGCTACCCCCCCAAAAAATGATTGTAAATCAGTTAATTAATCATCATTTCCCAATAAACACATAGCAATATCTTAATATCTTAAAGAGGTTTTTCACACCGCATTTGTCAGTGGATGGACTTCCCGTCTTTTAAACCTCAGTCCATAGGGGTCTGTCTGAACAATGGCCATCAAATAAAAAACAACATTCTGAGAAACCATCAATCACATTGGGTGTTTGCCCCAATTTTTCAGAGATCAAAGCCATACCTGAGATTAGTTTATCCGATTTCCAGACATTTTTGGATGATTAGTATAAAAATATATGACCATCATCCAACTTTTTTGTTGGGCTCCAGTTCCCCGAAGCTCAGGCGGCGAGGTCGTCTTCAGCCCGGAGGACGAGTACGGCCAGGCCCTGGAGGCCTTCGACGGCTTCGACGGCGAAACCGACGGCGGAAGCGAGGACTTCATGGCGCTGATTCGGAAGCCGCCCAAAGAGATGTTGGAACAGCAGCTGGCGCCCTTCACCACCAAAGCGTACCAGGATGGGGGAAGGATGTTGGAATTCATAGATAGGATATGATAGGATTAGACTAGATTGGATTAGATTAGATTCGATAACATAAGATAAGATAGATAGATAGATAGATAGATAGGGATGTATGATGTAGGCTAAGAATATGGTTTCAAGTACATATTTACTCTACATGAAACAGGATTGAGTTGTTGTAAATTATTGGAATGGGTCGCTTATGGGGGGATTGGGGGATGGAAGATCCACAACCATCAGCTCCATTTTCGTGGAGGTCAACTGATCCATCCGGGTTTTAGTGTTCCCGGAGAAGGACAACCAGGGAAGCCCGTTTCAACATAGAAGGACTCCGGGATCATCAAAACAAACCTTCGAAATTCCCGGATTTTTTCAGGCACATTAGATCCCCACATGAGTTGACTATCCTCTTTTCGAATGGCCCAAAATGGACTCATTTTCTTGGATCTGTGGAGCCCTCGCAACTCCTTCAGGCGGCCAAATCAGGTGCATCTGCCCTACTTGTGGTGAACTGGGAGGAGCTTTTTTGTTTTTTTCGGCTTTGTGATGGGACCTGGGTTCGTCTGAAAAAGGGGTGCAGTATATTGTATATGGCCACTTTTTCTAAATGAGGTTCGAATCCATTGGACTTTGGGGAATTTTCAGACAAACCAATCTTGTCAGACAATATTTTCAGAGTCAAGATGGGACAAAATGAAGAAGCACATCATGCTGGGGATTCAAACCAACCCCCCAAAAAACTGATTGAGCAGGCCAACTTGGGATGGAACCAACAAGACAATATAAGACAATCAACCTGTGAGGGTGACCCAGTGATGACCCCGTAGTTTGAAGCTCCACTGCTGATGCATGTAGGGTGTGGGTTGGTGAAGGAAAATCTGCCAGCGCACAAGATCGGCATGACCCGGGTCTGGGATGAGATACGCTATGCGTGTACCACTGGCAATTGTGCTTTGCCCAGCGTCCCTTGGCGATCCACTGATGGCAAATGAGCACCACAGTAGGAGAGGTTGAGCCAGCCCCATCAATGTTTTTTCACATGTCTATTGCATGGAGTTGTTTTAAAGGTTGATATGACTATCGCAACTATACCGGAAACCTTAACCTCACGCACGCACAATGACCACATCACTGACTAGGTGGAGAACAAACCTAAGTAGCAAGTCCGAATATGGAGAGTTGTCCCCGCTTACAACTGGGTTCAGGTCATGGTTTGTCAGCACTTCTCCCCAAATTGATCGGGCATCTCACCAATTTTGCGGGTTTACAGCCCTTGTTTTAGTGGGTCTTGGCGCCCCTCTTCAGCAAAAACTTGGAGCAGGTTCCGCTGTTGCTGCTACGTCAAGAGTGCGGAGAGCAGTTGATCCGCTTGCGCCAGAGCGGGCGCAGGGTAACGGCGCAGTTCACGGTGAAGGAGGATGGGGTGCGACCACGGTCACTGCCAAAGAAGCTGTGCCAGGAGTGCGCCTTGATCTTCTCTGGCATTGGAGCAGCTGGGACCAATTTAGAGCTGCTTGCAGTGGTAGCGAGATGGCTATGGCTGGATGGTTTGCGGTAAGAATAACCAGCCTTTCGCTTAATTGGTGCCCAATGTTGGACTATTTTGGGTCGCAATAGCTTGTGTTGGAACCGGCGGAACAAACCAGGAGGGCATTCGAAACTGCTAGTAGTGAGAGTGTGATGGTTCAAGGTGTGCATATGTACATGCGCAGCTACAGGCTACAGGGTTATTGTTGGGATACTGCAAACCGCCCCTTGTCTGGGCCAAACTATTAGACATCAACATTTGAGTTTTTTTGGTGAGAGAAAATAGGATGGTGAAGTAGCACAATTGCCACAGTCCATCTGTGCTTTTTCACGTTTTTTTTGAATTTTCCCCCCGAAAAAAAAGGTTGTCCCCCAGCCGTCCTCCCGTCCCGGCAGATTTTGTACGGCATCATCCAGTGCTTCAGCGTGCGCGTGGGGGCCGAATTCCTGGCCGCCGACTCGGCGGCGCGGGATTTGGGGATCCGCTGTGTCTGCATCGACGTGGACCTGGACCGCTTCTGGAGCAAACTGGGCTGGGCCGTGCTGCCGAGCCCCTGCAATCTGCTGAATTCCTTGATCTCTTGGATCGCCTTTCCGCGTGGCTTTTTTGTGTTTGGGAGCTGGGTGCGGTAGTTGGGTTATAACTAGTTATAACCCCCATTAGCTATAGATGCTATAGATGCTATAGATGCTATAGATATGTCAACAGTAAATTCTGGTCAACTTCACCAAGTTAGCCTACGGGCACCTTGTTGGATGGTGTGGGAAAATAAAGGGAAGATGTGGCTGGCAGTAGGAACAACCAATGCCCAATTGTTCGGGAACGGGGCAATTCTACTGTGTCACAAGAGGGAACCCCGATATAACCCTGCCCCCCAGAGAGTGTTTTTTTTCCCAAACATCAGATGACATTTTGACGTCATTCCAGAGCACTCAAAGATGATCCGTTTGCAACTAAGTTCCCTCTTGAATAGTCTTTATCAACGCATGTGGGTAATTCATCCCTTTTCAACATTGAAGGGGTGCACCTGTTGATACTGTCCATATCCCAAACCATTTTTTTCACTTGACCCGCAACTTTTCTCATTCTTCTCCCACCCATACTTTCGTGATTTACCCTCTGGGCATTTAACATAGCTATGGAAACTGGCCCGTTTGTAAATGAGGTACCTCTTAAATTCTTAAATATGGCAAATTTCCATGGCAAACTGTTAGACAAACTTTATTTAGGTATTCTTTGGATCTTCGAGGCATGGTTATCGTCATTTTCCCCATTAAGCTTGTCATGTGGGGTATAACTCCCCCAATTTTTAGACCCATTCAAGTGTCATTCTTCATGGATTAAATCCCTATTATTAATGGTAAACCCCGATGTTTCATCATTTTTGATGCTCAAATTCCCAATTCTTCAACTTGAGGCATCCTTTTCCAGTTTCTCTTCCCACCCTTTGGCCGCGTGGACGCTTTGGGTAGCACCTTGCTGCATCTCGGCAGCTTCTCCTTCCGCGTCTGGATCTCCTTTTTGCTGGCGGGGCTTTGTGCCAGCCTGGTGACCAGCAGCATCCTGCGACTCTTCAGCAGTGGGGTGGAGGTCACCGCCGAGAGCGCCGGGGTGGTGGAGGAGGAAGATCGAAGTCTGGCGCAGACCTACATCATCTTGGCCATTGAGATGTGTCTTGGGATGTTTTTGGAGATGTTTTTTTGGGGCTGGCAGTAAGAGAGATGCGATGTTTTTGAGGAAGTTAGCGGCAAACAATACAAAATCCCACTTCTTGCCATGGGCCCAGCTTTGTGAATGGTGCGCATATGCTATGCATTTGCAGGTACATGTTGCCACAAATCTATGATGCAGTGGCAGCTTCCAGAGACGAATCCATGTACCAAAGCATGGTCAAAAAGTGCAAGGACTTTGCCGCTGAACGGCTGGTGGTGGTGGTGGGTGCTGGACATGCCAATGGCATCCTTCAACGCGTGCGCCAGCACGGATTGTAATCCGTCACCATTGCTTTCTGCGAGAAAAAAAACATGGCACGTTGTCCAAAAATGGGGTATATCCCAAAATAGCAAATTGAATGCGGAATGTTCGGAATGACAATCGAATTTCCTTGGGTTTTAGGGTACCCTATCTTCAGACAAACCCACATACTTCCATTATCTTCCAGTGCTCTTTGGGTTATATCTGTCCGAATCAACCCAGGTCTGGTGTTTGTTCACTAACGAAACCTCTGCTGCAGGCTCTCTACCAGCATAAGCGCCAAAGTTTGGCAAATAGTTCCCACTAGTGCCATCTCCCTAGTGGCGTTAGCGATACGTTCCAATGACATGAACACCCCCAATAAAGGACACCAGATGAGCCATGTACCATCCGAACAAATGGGTTCATTTCGGGTGTTTTTACACATGTTTGGGACATGGTTGAACTGTTGATCTTTGAGGTTACCGCATATGGAACAGAAAAACATATCCATTTTGGTTGGTCCCCACATGAGTCTTCAATCTTAGGGGGGGAACGGGTTAACGAGGGTCCCATCGCAACTGAGGTGCCCTTATTGGTGGCATTGGTGCTGGGGTCCTCTGGACTTGCCAAGGGGCCTTCTTTACCAACTGCTGTCAGCGCGTGGCTCAGGCAGAACATCGCTGTACCTCCCAGATCACAGCGGAGTTGGCAGGCGGGGGTTTTGAGGTTGAGATTTAAGGGAAACTTGGGAGGTGGGGTAAGTGTAGGGCACTGAGACTTGAGATTTTGGATCGCTTTTCTAGCTGGTTTTTGGAGGGTTGGTCAAACAAATCCTCAACCGTTGGGTAGACGAAAGGGCGTTTGTGACGGACTTTGCATCCTTCCTTGGAATGGTTTTGAAAGGAATATGTTTTCTTTTCCTGAAATGAACAGGTAACCGGGTAACCTTTAGCTTTACTAGGGATCCTTTCATTTCAGCCGTACATCACCATACCCTGTGGCCTGCAGGCACCTTTGCCTTAATCTTCTTGGCCGCAGAGGCAGTGGTCCGGGCCTCCGCGACCATTCTGACCAAAAATGCGCCACTCGGTGTGGGAGTGCAGGTGTTAGTTGGTCTCACCTGAAACGATTCCTGGAAGTTGGTGACACGGTACAAATTTAGTAGTTGTTGCTTTGTTGATGCTGGTTTGATAGGGGTATGATTATCATGATTATCCACTTTAACCATGTATACAACTTACAACCAGACAGGAGATTTCTCACTTTGCGTGCAATACAAACTCCGCTCATGACGAGTTGCAGGGGTTATGATTCACCTATCAAGCAGGCATTGCAGGGATTGTTTCAGTACGAAGGCTTTCAACCCATTTTCCTGGCTTTGACACCAAACGGAAAGCTTCACCCTCCACAAGAGGTGTCATTTGCGTCCCACCCATTGTCTTCTACCTGCACAGTTTGTGCACCCAAAAAACATAATCCTGCAACCCCAATTTGTCCCTGGAATTTTGGATGGTTGGCCACGCGTTGGGGGGTATAAGCATCCATACAACTACCAGCTAGTTTGATGGGAACATCAGGGCACCGTTGTTGTTTTTTTTGGAGAAGTTGTGAGTTTGCCAACAAAGATCCCAGCCATTGTGTTTCGCGAGGGGCTTCAGGCACTTGGAGTACCCCATCGTCTTCCACATCTTCGGGGCTGTGGCGCTGGTTTCCACCCTGGCCTTCCAGATCATGGCCAGCTCCGGCGAGGCGCCAGCGACCACAGCCACGGCGGCCACGGCGGCCGCGGGGGCCTGTAGCAAGGCATTCAGCGCAGTGAGGCAATGGAAGGATCCCAAGACGTGGCTCCTTGGAGAGAACGGGATTTGAAGCAGCCAAAACATGGGATTTCAAGGCAAAATGGGGTTGAAGCCACCAGTTTGATCATGTTTAAATAACTTTTCTATGTCGAAACACTAGTCACAATCCCTATAGTTGCAACCCTAGTTGCAGGGTCGTTTTATTGGGTCACATTTTTTTTAGATGCACATTGGATGCATATAACCTATTCTCCTACTTAAACCCATCATTTTTCTGGAAATCCCATATATTTCAGAGCCTTGAGCATGACAGATGCTGCAGCAAAACGATCCAGGCAGGACGTGATGGCGCAGATGAATTTGAAGGAAAAGCAGCCAAGGCAGTCAAGCAAGCCTTGGCAGCTTAGGTTGGTATCACCAGATTCAAATGAACGTTTTTAGTCGAAGATGATTCAAACAAGATCGCGCAGGAAGCCGCTTTTTTTTGCTTCAGGTCTGCTGAGGGTCCAGCTGGTGGTCTTGGAATTGTGGCCACCTGCTGAACAAAGCCAGAGAATGATTGCAGCTAGGAACCATCCCTTAGTTGCACCGTTGCACCTGAAGAATTGCTGAAGAGCCTCCGAACTCCGAAAGAGGCCGATCAAGATGGCTGCACACCCGTGCATCATGTCGCGCAGATGGGACATGTTGCAGCCACAGCGGCCAGTCGACGTGTCAGGCATTAGGACCCAAGTGGTTTCTGCCCTTGGGCTGCGATGATTCCCAAGAGTTAGGATGAGTAAACTGAGTAAATGGGTGGAATTTATTGAGTTTTCGGTGGTTCATATAAAAGTCATGACCCATGTAACAAGCAACTGAGGGCATCATCTAGACTATCAACTAGTCTCCAGGTATTTCAGTCGACGTGAACAAGAACTTCATTCCATCTATGCCAAGACTAGGATGAAGGTGAACATGCAGGAAATCCGTCAAATTGGTTTCAAAAGATGTGGTGTCCTGCACGACAAATCCCTAGCCCTAAATCAATCCATTGATCCATTGATCATATTGATCAATAAACCTCCCACCTGGAAAAACTGTTGTTTTGTGAACTGAACAAGAACCAATATATATTATGGCTCCAAACTGGTACTATTTATACATATTTATACCCCATTCTTGTCCCAATCCCCATACCTTCCACGTAAAACACAATCCATTGATATGGATCCCCTAGATTGAACAACCACTAAAGACCATCAACCAAACGAAGCCATGAAACAAAGAAAACATCAACCATTTCATGCAACAAAACACGATCAACATAAATTTCAGAACCATCATGAAACTGAACCATAAATCCAGCAGGAGCCATCAACCAAAAGCAAACCACCCCAACAAAAACCTCTATAGATGGCTTTTCTTTTCCGTAGGTTAAATCACCAGAGGGTTCTCTTTTCCCTAAAAACCCACCAGGTTTCTGCAATGTACCAACCTGACCTTTGGCTTCGCCGCGGCCTGGCTGGGCGGCTACGTGGGGCGCAACATTCTCACGGAGACGCTGAGCAGCGAATTCATCGGCTTCGCAGGACGGCCGGGGGGCTGGAAAGTGGGTGAACGGGTGAACGTTCACCGAGAATCACCGAGAAAAATGGCGATTTAGCGAAGAAAAGTAAGAAAGTAAGGCTTTCACCAGGATTTAACTGATTTCACCAGGAAACAGAAGGGGAGATGTAAGCAACATGGGGAAGTTTTAGCAATTCATTGGGATCGGCCGAGGTGGCATTTCAGGGTTTCAAGATGGGATAGAGTGACTGAGTGATTCTCAAATGGGGATGGATCTTCAAAATGTGTGGATTCATTCACGCGTCGAAGAGAGGTGTTTTTTAGCCACCAACTACAGAACATAGGCAACATGGGAAGGAGCAGAAACAAAAGGAGGATTTTTGGGTATTGCTCCAACTATAGGTGACTTTCAGATGATGGTCATGTGCCATAATTTGTATGACTCACGGATGCCATCACCGAGTGTTTCGCTGGGCATATGGACCTGGATTAAGATTGATTCGCGACCTCTACGGGTGTTTTTTTGTTACTTTCAATACCTCCAGAAACATGCAGCGAAAAGATGGCAGGATGCAATATCCCACAAGATGGCAAGGACTCTGATATCCAACCAGCGAAATTGGGATTCCCCTGGGGAGAAGGTGCTTGGATTTCCGCAGCTGATTTTTGACAGATACCTTGCAAGATGGCGATCCCGCGGTCGTTAGCTAAGTTGGTGCGAAGAACTAGGTTCACTAGGGTTTATGGTCATTGTAATATGTATAGTTTATGGGATTAGTCAATTGAATAAACCAACAAACATAACTTACCAGGACTTACCAGGACTTACCACCTTGCAAGAAAAGTCATGGACCCCAAGTGGCATCCGCAATGAACCAGCGGCACTTGTGCAGCTATGGCGCTATTGGCGGTTTCCTCGATGGTCGAGATGTTCGAAGTTTGGTTCACGTGTCAAAGAGCCACCAGCTGGGCTTCGCCAATGGAAACTTGGTGGTGGTGGTTTCAAGTATGGGGACAGGTCAAAACCGATAAAATACCATATTTTGGAAGGTGAACATCCACGCATCCCAGCTATTTGAGTGTGAATAGAACGGCACCAGATTTTTGATCCATTTCCATATCTTTCTGTTTTCCATCCCCATGGGAGGATTGTTATACGTTTGGGACACGGGGTGGTTCACATTCCCATTTCTTGTGGGTTGAGCTAGTTTCGGGATGGATCAAACTTTAGGCTATCAATCGACCCATCAAATTTGTAATTTTTAGATATTTTTAGTAAGACACTTAAATTTCTGTGGCGATCACTTAAATAATATAAAACCCATTCGACTCCACTGTACCACCAAACATGAAATCTCAACCGCCCAGGAGAGTTCTTACTTCATCTCAGACTTGAAACAAGTCAGCTTACCAGGCTCTTCAATAAGGATCGCATCCCTCGCGATGAAGCGTTGCGCAGGATTTTGGATGGATTGCAAGGTTTTCCCAAGTCGCCCTTGCTGTCGTTGCAACTGTGGGAACCTGGAACCTTTCGGGATCTCTATCCCTTGGTCCTGGCAGTGCTCAAGAACTGCAGCAACTTGCAGACCTTGCACTTGCATGACATTAGCGTCTGCCCGATTCGAGGTCCTTCTGCGGCTGGCCAATTTCATGCAGAGCAAGCTTCGCAACTGATGAGGCTGCTGGATTTTGAGGGTTCCACACCTGGTCCCGGGAGATATTTGAAGCAGCTCAACATCACAGCAGGCACATGGTCCTGGGAGGCCTTGTGTATGTTGTTTGAAGGCCTTTCCAAGGGTTCGCTGAAGCGTCTGAGTCTTCGAGGTCAACTCAGCGATGCCAAAGGGTCGCACGAGTCAATTGGACCCAAAAAGGAAAGAGGCCTGGCTGTCTTGAAGATCTGCGAATTTTCATGGACGGGTTCCAACATCTATGATGCCAGTTATTTGGAACGCCTCATCTTAGCCTTGCCGCAGGCAGAGTCTCGCTACACGCAGGAATGCAGCGGTGGCTGGCGAGGGCCGTATGACCATGAGGTGCTTGCGTTCGAGCAACTTAGTGGACTGGGGCGCATCAAAGTGAGGAAAGATCAAGGTTTCATCGACCTGCAGCCTGGTGTGCTGGATCCCATTGCGCTTGTGGATCGCTCCTGCACAGAAGCATCCTGCTGTGGATGGCAGATGATGCAGATGGCAGAGCTGGTGAAAAGTGTGCTACATGGGTGACCCAAATAACAGTGTGAAGCTTCATCATGTCGATCATCACGTTTGGGTTTGCCCACTATAGGTAACCAGTAACCAGCCTGGCAGTGGACACTCCCAAGCATTTTGATTTTGAGATGGCTTTCAAGACTGGAAAACGCGTTGAAACCCACCTCCATGTTACTGAGAGGGTAGAGTCAGCTACAGCCAGCGGGGTATGTTGTATATACTGCCACACAATTAAGGGCACAAAGTGCAGGGGGAGACTAATTTCTCTTACCGGGTCTTACTGTAAACATCACATTGTTTGTGTCTTGCAGAAATGAACTGTGGATTTCGACTTAAGCCTGTGAAGGTGCGCAATACACAGGATCCATCAGTTTGTCATTTTTTCTGCCTAAAATCCCAGGTTGTTTTCTGGGTGTTGGTGTCTTTTTTTGGGTCAAGTCGTGCCAGGAGCTATGCTGTCAGCGTTGGCCAGTGTATTGTCTTTGGGGTTCGGTGCTTGGGTCGCACAACTGGGCTGCTGGAAGTTTCTTTGTTCCCCCAGTGGAACATCCCAATCTTTTATGTGTCTAAATTTCCAAATGGTCAAATCACTTGTACAAGGGTAGTTTACTAGTTTACCATTGCCCGGTTTGATTGGCAGATGGTATCCAGACTTGCAGTTGGGACTTCATGAACCGATTTTTTGTCACCGGCGCTTCCGCAACTGCGGTCGATTCTGGGCAGACTGGTCTTTCGATGGTTCCTTCCATCTGACATTCGAACATAATATGAGGAGAGCAGGGCCAATGCTGGTGCATGACCCCATTTGTCACCTGGTAGGAGAACCCCCTTCTCCGCCATATCCGCAGGGTTTCCAGTGTTTCTTGATGACTAGTCATGAATATCCTCATGTTCATGCAATTTCTGCGTAAGTTGTAGCCATGACTGTCAAGATCTGTCAAGGGTACCGGCTGGCTGAGGTGTGGTTGCCAAGAAGCTCGGCAAAGGTCCAGTCTTGGCCTTGGGAGCTATGGCCTTTCTGTGTCTGGCGTTGCTCAGTCGCTTTGTGCATCCCAAGACCTGGGGCTGGGGCGTGCTGGTCTTCTATGTGCCTTGGAGTCGCCCGTTGAAGCTCAAGCACCAAGCAGTTCTTGACAAAATGTGCCGGAGTCATCAACCGCAAGGGACTAGCCTTTTTGTATGCAGTGAAAAAAAAGACAGGTTCATCAACCAGAATATTTCTGCATTTGAGGGGGTCCAACTTAAGCAAATTCAAGGTGCTGATGGGCATTGGAAGGGCCGTCTATGAGAGCACCAACAAAGCCATCTTCGCCGATTTCTTCCCTGGGGAGAAGAGTGCAGGTGCCGTCAATCCCCAAAACGCCAAGGGCTGGACATAGCATGATGGAAGGTGTTCGGTCAACGGGTGAAATCTCAACGTAGATCACTGGGAACTCTATGGGCACTGTATTTTTGTACCTCTCATCCAATGGGCCAATGGGTGTGTCTTAATATGAGCCCCACGAAATGGCCATTTGTTCATGGGGAAAAGGATGATCGTTACTGAGACCAGGGAACTAACTGGGATCATCCCAGGTGGCTCCATTGGGGCCATTGGAATTGAATTTCATGGGGCCGAGTTCGTTGGGGCCATGGATTTCTCCAGGGGCAAAATGGCCATGTTCAACCAGTACCCTCTGGTAAACTAACATAGCTATTGAAAATGGTGATTTATAGTGAGTTTTCCCATTGAAAATGGTGATTTTCCATAGTTTTTTGTATGTTTACCATTTCGGGTAATCCAGGAGCTCCAGGTGTGTCGTTGGAGCCATCTGGCTCTAGGTGCCTTTGCCAACGTCTTTGTCTTTGGCACCAGCGCCTACACCTTGGCTTTCGCCTTTGGGGCCAGCAACCAGGACCGTGGAATGATACAGAAATGGATTTTTGGAATGATAGTAATAGATAGCTATAGGTATCGGTGATAGTGATAATGGATAGGGATGGTCTTATTTTGGTAAGTGATAATTTTTGATACGTGAGTGATACAAAAGAACCACATGGCGCAGCTTTCTGATTTGAGAACTGTGAGATCTGTCCAGACGACTCCGTTGAATTTGGTGATTTTGTGCTCCGGTTTTTCCCGCCTTTTGCGACACATTTCGCATGGGTTGGGAGCTGGAAGCCTAGAAGTGTGTTCTGCGGAATCACATATATATATATAACTATATATATAAATCTAGATGCAGTTTGGATGGGTTACAGGTCTGATGTATGATAAATATGTATGTATATTATGTCTATATAACTGTATATATTATTATGTAGATCGTCCACAGATGTTTTATTCTTTTACAGACGTTGGGAAAAAACGTGTACTGTATATGCTATAGCAGTTGAGAAAATATGTAACTCATTTGGTGATTATCAAACCCATAGAGAACACCCCATGAAATCACATCATACACCTCGATCATTCAGATGAAGATCTTCACTCATAAACTGGAGACTTTAGGCAGCAAAAGAATCGGGATGGTACCCAGACATGAAGAGAAATTCCATGAAGAGAAATTCCAAAGTACACCCCCTGTTTTGGCGATAAACACACCAGGGTTACCTGCAAGATTTCCTTTACAGCCCCACCCAAAAGACATCAAACAGTGTTTCAGCATGTTTTAGGTGATATTTCCTCCACAATTTCCAAGTGCCTAAATTTTATGAATCTGTGAATGGGGGTTGCTACAGCACAGATCAATTCATTGAATGGTACCCACCATAAATCATCCCAAATATCTTAATCATCCCAAGAATCATCCCATGTTTTCAATGGTTAAACGATATTTTTTCCAGCATTTTTTTCCAGGGGAATTCACCATGTTTCACCATTTTTCGCAGGATACCGAAGAGTTGGTCCTGCTGATCACCTTTGCCGTTTTGACCGTGCCAGGTCGCGGGAGCTGTGGGTGTTGTGGGTGTTGGGTGCCAGCTTGGGGATTTCGTTGGCATTTTTTTGGGGTCCTTGGTATCTTGGATCCGGATCCAGATCCACATAGCGTGAACATCCAGGATCTGGCAGGGGCAGGATCATCTGAGTGGCCATGATTCCATGATCAAAAATCTCTCCACGTGCTGCAGTTGGTAAACAGCTTCCGACTTTTGCTGTCTACAAGCTGTCAAGGATTCAATGTATCTTGACCATTCTTGACCCATTCTGCGAACAGAAGTGTTTCTGTGTAACAACAAAAGTGCCCATCAGTTGGGTGGTCAAAACTCTGTTCTTCCGAACATGGGATGATAATTCAAGATCCCCAAGATGGCCAGTTGGCGCCCGGGTCCAAGAAGTTTCGACTCTTCATTCTTGCTACTGAAATCGTAGATTGGGGATGGTTAGTATTGGGTTTAGCACATGATATCATCATTACTTGCCGGTCCATTCCAATTTGTTGCCAATCCGTTTTTCATTTGCTGGCTATTGCAGTCTCCGTTGTGCAGAACTTCACGTATGTGGTCGACGGTCAACTCATCATTCTTGCTGCTTGAATTCCAAAAAAACAGAGGTCTTCTGCTGGCCATTACCCTCTGGTAAACAAACATAGACCCTGAAAATCACCAATTTTTAATGGGAACTAGTCTTCCAACCCCTATCTGCCAGGGTCTATGTTAATTTACCAGAGGGTAAAACTCCCATGATTCGTTGGACAAGACCTGTGCCAGTGCAGGCTACCTCCTGGCGTCGCTCATGAAGCGTCGGGAGGATGCTTCCCAGGAGCGGATGGAGAAAGGGGGGAAAAATTGGGGTTGTCAAAAGGTAGGGTAGCCCATTCCATCCACTGATCAATCATCGTTTTTCCCTTTTGAAATATGATTTTCGGGGGTATACTGTAATAATACCCTATTTTCAGTCAGAGACATTCATATATTTGTGGTTCTTCAGGGATAATTCTGGAGAAAGGGGGATTTAAATGGGCAATTTTTTTCACTGGAGCAATTCCTAGTCGGCTCCATGCACATGTTTTGATGGCTTGATGGATCAATACTCCAATTACTGTAGTAGAAAGCGACAAGATGAGGATTTAAGCAAACAAAGTGAGAGATACCCACTGAACATGATGGGATATGGATGGTTCTCAGGATTTTTGGGGACCCAATAGCAACTCATTCACAATCTCTTTTTAAGAGCGGGAAACCACGTTTTCGGTTGATTTCTGAAATTCACGAAACATCGAGGAAATATCACCGATTTTGTATCCCCAACATTTCCCCAACTACTTTGTGAACCTTCTGATTTGCAATTTGGGAAATGAGGGGCCTAGGGTGACCGTTTGAGAAAACCAACAAATCACGACCCTATGGTGAGGCGCTGGGCGTTCAGCAAACGACAAATCCATATCTTTCTGACTTATAATAAGAAAATGAACCAAGGCCCTAGATACTCTCTGATGATTAAAACTTCCAATAGGAACCCCTCAATTTTGATAGGTCACTCATATATGGGATTGTCCGCCAGGCGGCAGACTCGAAAGATGCATCTGTGTCCGTGTAAAGTTTAGAGGATCTGGGTGTGTCCAACTTCACTTGCAGAGCCCGAAAAAGGCTGGATGTTTTCGAGGAAATTGACCATCCACCAGGGCTTCTCTCCATTTTTGGACGCAGTCCCTGTATTTTTTTTAGGCTGAACCACCGCCCCGCTGGTAGAAGCTGGGGTGCACAGGGTGGATGGGGCCGAAGATTTTAGTGATCCCACTAGAGCAAAAAAAAACAAACTCCACGCTCGACCAATTCCTCGGGTTGGGGATATTTAATTCCAAGGGATTTGAAGAAAACTGGATCAGCTCAAGTTCAACTTGGATGGTGGATCAGGTGACCGCGACGTTGGATCACTGGATCACCCAAGGAGATTCGCTTTTGTTCCCGCAGGTCGAACAGAAGAGGTTCTGCGAAGACTTGCACAGCAATCTCTGGGCCACTAAGGTGGAGGTTAAAACTAAAACTTTCTGGAAGGCAAAACATGATGTTTTCCTGAAGAAATGGGTGTTTTCACTTCCAAGTTCGTTGCCCAGAGGAAATCCTGAATTCAAAGGTGGACAACGACCGAAGAATCCATCACTGGATTGGTCGTTCCATTGACTGGCCATGGATTGGGCAGCATTCCGACCTTTTTTTTTGGACCGAACAAGCTGTGGTAGTTTGTCAAGTGCTGCCCTATGCAGCCCTCAGCTCGGAGACTGGATCGCATGACACGAAAAGAGACGAAAATCAGGGCTTCCCTTTTGGGATGCCGGGAAAAAAACAACATCTGGCTTGGTCCTAAAATAGGGTACCCGAATAGTATGGGATTATCATCATTTTCCCCTTGATGTTCGTTTGCAGGGTAAGACAAGCCCATTTTCAGACCAACCCATTTAGCTAAGAAGGTGGATTCTCCCCCTGAAGTTGTCCAGTCAGATGGGCGTTTTCAGGCGTCGGCAAAGCTTCCGAAGAGGCACGGCACAGAGTGGTCTTGGTTGCTCCGCCGCTCAGAGCAGAATCTGGTGGATTTTTATCGCAAGAGTTGGATGTTTCGTTCTCATGGCAAAGTTCATCCTTGGAACTTGATGATTTCCGATGACCTCACAGATCATTGAGTGTACTGGCTTGGTGGACACATCAATGATGGCCTGTCATTGAGAAACTGCAAGGAGTTTCCACCTGAGTTTTTTGTATGAGCAACAATCACAAAGAGTGAATACTAAAGTTAGTTTAGTTCACTAGGGTTTCTGGTGATCATCTATAACTATAGTTAGAAGAGGTAACACAAGCCAACAAACATGACTAGAGGGCACCACCCTGCACAAGAAATGACCAGCCAATTGACTGTGGGTCTTTTTTCCGGCCGCAGGAAGAGACGGAGACCAAAGAGCTCCTGACAGCAGTTCCGGTGGAGAAAAATGGGAGGCGATGGCGGCGACCTTTTGGTGCTAGTCCAATGGTAGTGCACCCCCCAAAACCTGTGATTTGTCAAGGAAATATCACGAATCCTGAGTCCTTTGCGGATCAAAAGAAAGGACCTCCACAGTTTTTGTCAGTTTTGGGTTGTAAGCCGTCCACTTTTTTGTGGGTCCCGCACAACAAATACTTTATTTCCTGGCAGGTGAATCTGAGCAATGGCCTCTTAATACCAACTGCCTAATGGATGCAGTGAGGGTTGTTGGGTATGTGAACCAAGAGAAGTGACCGATTTGCACAGAAAAACAAACAGCAGGGACCTCACTATCCCTTACATAACACCCAAATGGCTCAAAACAAGCTGGAAGTTAACTGATGGCTTTGCGAAATGGCCTTCCTTTGGAAAATGAGAGTTTCTACCTCTAGTTTCATTTCAGAGACGGTACCTTTCAATCAAAGTTCAGGTGTCAAACGACGACTACGAAAGCTTCAAAACTTAAGGACAAGTTGAGATAGCTCGTCGATATTCATACCGCCATTCTGGGATCTGAGACAAAAATTATCGGTTTTGACTGTTTTGGCCCAACCCCGGGTCTAAATCCCCATGGTTGAAGCCCAACCCACGACAAGACAGAACTTTTCCTAAGATGCCCCAGACTCGCACCATGGGCGCCCCCTTGCGGCGATTGTGGCGCGCCGGCGCAGTGCTTGCTTCTTGGCTGTGTACTTGAGGATTGGTACCGTAGTGGATCCGCAGTGAAGCAACAAACAACGGAACAACGGAGGCGAAGCAGCAACAACCGAAGGTCAACCAACAAAGTGGATTTCAGGTCGAGGGGTTGGGCCAAGACCTGCGATTTTTGCCGATGGGTGGATCATGGAGGGCAGGGATGAACATCAGTCTAACTGGTGTAAACAGAAGGCTATTTTTTGACATGTTTTGATCCACATGGGCATGGACCCATGAACTTGGGGATATAAGGGCATGGTCAAAACTTCAGACCTTGCGAATCCTGGGACACCACAATGTTTGTTCATTTTCAGAATTGACCATCCCATTTTCGAGTACCCAATCTTGGCCCGATATTACCCAAATAATTAATGGATATGACTGTCAACAATGAACACGGATGAAGATCAAATACAAACCGACCAGCAATTTGGAGACGGGTCGGAAGAGGGTCGTTGCTACAAGAACAATATTGTTGATACATGAAATTCTATGGGCCAGAAGGGATTATACCGACTGTGACCCATACCCACGTTTGTCACTTATGGCTGGCTGAAGCCTGGGTGGCTTGTGTACTCCGTCCACATTTTGTGCCTTCAAGACTCCACCTCAGAACATATTGAAATGAACAGATTTCCAACTCCAATATTTTTCCAACCTTTCATCCCTGAAACATGGAAACATGGAATTTCTTGACTTTTCTTCCAAGAATTCAATCATCTCTCGGAAATCGATCTTGCAGCTTGGCCATGCCACTTCAGGCTGCATGGGCACTTTGCCTTGGAGGTGGTCCGGACCTTCCTGGATTCGGACCTTCCTGGATTTTCCGTTGCGTACACATCATTGAAGTTGGCTTGGAGGAAACATGGAAAAACCATCTCAGGAACTCTTGGGATCATAACCTGTTTGATGGCCTTAGGGCCTCAAATCTGAGCTCACACATGGGGGATATGCCCAACATTGCCCAACCAGTGGCACCTTAGCATCATGGCTTTTGCCCCACGGCTGATGGGCACCTGGCAGGTACTTCCTATGGGCTCGGGGCACCCGGTTTTTAGATGCGTGGGACTTTTTCGCCCTTCACAGATGCATTGTCGCAGATTCAGGATTTTTGACATACCCATGGGTAGCCTTGCAAGGATTTGCCACCTTGGAACCTCCCTGGAAAGCTATCTCGACCCTGGCTCATGCGTGTTGCTAGAAGCGTATGTGTTAAAGTTAAAGAGTTTGCTTCTCAATATCCTGATGGATAGAATGGTTTCAAGGAAAATCATGAAGGGTGATCTACATAGAGCAGATATCTTTTGGAGCCATGACATTTGCAAGGATGAATTTAAATTCTGACTGGACCCGACTAAGATCCTCTCCCAGGTTTATCAACCGTCATACTACCAGGTTCTAGCGCAGGCCATCATGGAATTCCCCGGTCAGCAAACAGGAACCAACCCACACTAGAAGTATCCTCACTGGGATCCCTATATTTTCTTGATGGACTGCCCATATTTTGCACTTTAGGAGTTATTGGAGAATGTTGGAAAGCGCGCAGACCACAAAGAAGTCCCAGAAGTCCCAGAAGTCCTGTGAATGCGACGTGGATTGGTCCATGGGAATTTTATTCTGATGAACAGAAAGCCAACATTATGGATGATGCAGCCGATAAAATGGGAAGCAGTTTGTGTGTTAACCAATAATTTAAGGAATAATTCCAGTTTGTTGCTAAAAATGGCACATAAATCCCAAATGCTACCATTAGATCGAATGCCTGAACTAATGTACAAAAATGATAGTCGCGTGAAACGATATTTAAAAATGTTGCCATTCATTCCTCATTTATGTTTGAGGAAGGCAAATGTAATCCTGGAGAATATGGAACTGAAGAAGAAATGTATAGAATTGATCAAGACAGTTCTTTGCTGATCCCCAACAGTTTCCACAAAACCCATCTCAGAGGGATTTCCAGGTCAACATCACCTTCTGAATCCCAAAAATTCCATCATTTTGGTCTTTTTAAATCCACACCAGCCACCCAGGTTTCCCAAGGCGAGCCATTTTGAGCCGATCTCCCCAGGTTCGTTTCGTGCCCTCGCGCCGTCGCACAGCCGTCGCGGCCGTCGCACAGTCTGCGGCTGCGCGCACTGCCGGAGACCACGCTGGTGATGGCGGATTTGGCGGCAACTCCCACGGTGGCCCGGAAGAAGTTCATTAATGTCAAGCATGGGGTAATAAACCCCCATGATATCCATTATTTTAATTGGATATAGTGGATGGTACCAATTTTGACAGCAACTTAGAACACTATTTTGGGGTGACAGGGTGGGTTTGTGAATCCAGAGTTGACATCGATGGGCTTGTTCCAGTTGTCTTAACTGGAAATTAGCCGAATTCTAGTCGGTAGGTGGCCTTTGTGCTTGTCTCGACTCTTTCTGGTTCTGTAGCACTTTTGACGACGGTCAACTTTCAGACCAGCTCCAATCTTAGTTACCCTTCTGCAATCAAACATGGCTAGCTTCGAACCCCCAAACTCGCCATGGAGGTTTAGTTCGCGTTCGCAGCCATGGAGGACTGCCATGACCCCACCGCGTCGCCATGGGTCGTTTTTCTCAGGTGGTGAGCTGTGCCTTCAATGTCATCACTTTCTTGCCCCAGTGGCTCGGCTCGGCCCATGAATTTCTTTGGTTTTCACCGTGTTTCAATAGCTGGGATCTAAGGACTGAACATGGTGTATTTATAGGCTAGAATCTATAGCCATATTTATACAGAACATGTTAGAAGAATTTGTGCCGGCAGATGGTTTGGAAACACTTCCCCAAGGTTGTGATGTATTTTTGAACCATTTTTGAAAGGTAGGAAGATTCTACAAGCTGCCTGCGATGGATGTTTGGAAGTACAGGTCTGAAGCAGGAATAGACCAGATCGTCTTCAACTCATTCCTCCGCATTTTTTCAATTAGCGCTTGAATCTTGTGGGCCCAAGAATTTTTGCAATCTCTTGCTTGTTCCCACGCGTAGCAGCCGAGGTATTTATGGCTCCTGATGGTTTTCCTGCCCAACTGGTCTGTGACAAGGCCTCGGGCCCTTCTGATTGCAGCCCTTTTTTAGAGCCTCCCAGGAATGAACAACTTAGATCTCTGCAGATGCTACGTGTATTGCCCTTGTAAGAGTGATTTTTCCAGCATGATGGATGCACACTCTGGTCTCTCTACAAGACGAGATAAGGAGTCACCAGACGGCATGGACACACATAGCATTTGGTAAAATTCAAGTTCCTTGTTGATTGTTGGCCATGACAATCAATGAATTGGGCTGCTCCCCATGGAATCCAGGTTTCCAATTTTTGTTGGGGTAGCCCCACTTCAGTGAGACACTTCCCCGTCGCAATATTGGTCAGATCATCTCGATGGAACGTTTGAGCCTGTTTGGGAAACAGATGGAAACCGGGGCCTGTTTGGGGGGAATGATCCCAACTGACCAATATTTGTCGGGTGGGTTTTTAAGCATCAGTTCTATAGCATAGTTATATAATTGTATAATTATGTTAAGTATATAGATGAAACAAACATCATGTTGATCACTCCACTCAACACTCACTAAGCAAATATCCATGAGAAGTCAACACAAAATTTTGAGACTGACAAGTTTCACATGCGCGTGCATGCTTTCGAGCTACATGAGCTACAAACAGGCCACCTAAGCATGGAAAAGCGATTAGGCACCATTTTTGATTTCAATGTTAGTATATATATATGTAATATATATATATACACATATGTTTTCTTCTTCCAAAGTTCCCTAAACATGACATTCATATCGAGTTGTTGGCTCCAAATATTTTGTTGCTTCCGATCCCGATGATACCTCTGGTTTCTGGAGGGTTTTTGCTCCCAACATGCGGGATGCGTCACCATTGAAAAATAGAGCTCTTGGAAGCCTTGAAATTGTCATTTTTAGAGTGAACTCTCCGATTTTTTGGGTACCAGTTGACCCATATCAATATCTTATCCTCTGGTTGAGTTCTAATTCCCTCCTTGGTGGATTCATGTGCCTTCTGTTGATGGTCAAACCATGCTAGAGATCTCTTCTTGTCGATTTCACACTCCCATCAACACCCTGATGGTTCCATGGTAATGGTTCAACGTTCACAGACCCACATTTTTTGGGGGTTTCCCAGATTTTCCCCACCACTCGGAGGAAAATTATGGAGCCGTTGTGGCCGGTGCTGCTCTTCTCAGCCGTGCATGTCTTCATCGTCCTGAACGTGGCATCGGTGAACAGCCACTGGGCACAGCCACGATGCGGGGATTTCAGAGTTTGGTCTGGGGATATCACGGGGATGTAATACTGTATATACTGTGTGTGTATATATATATATGTATATATATATACACATACAATTAAAAAAATGTTGCCAATGATGATGTGGTTCGTGGTTTCAAATATGTTATTTATGGTCAACCCTAGTATGATGACCCCTAACAGCAGCCTGACTGTGTTCATCCGCAAAGTGGCAAAACAGACAGACTGATATTTTGCAGATGGGTTGAGATTTCCAACGGGTTATGATGTTGATGGGGTCATTTGGGGACTCTGGACCTTTGATATCATTTTTTTGTGGGATGAACATCAAGTACAAAGCATTTCGGTGTGAAGATAAGGGTGCCACAGTGAACGGAACCACAGTCGTTTCCCGGCCGGGGCTGTATGACATGAGATGACCAGCAATGATTGGAATGGAAATTTACATGATTCACAGCAACTCGTGGGGAGTGCCAACAAACATGAATGTAGGGATCAGGAGTCATGGTGAGTTTTCCGTTGCCAAGACGACCAACTCCGTAATCATTTTGATCCGGGAACCTGAGTTTGTCTATTTTTATCCCTATTTTCCCAGGTGACAATCTCTCTGACTTCACGGAATTGGCCAAAGTCTTTGATCCCCGTGTGAGTTTCTTGGCGCGGGCCTGGCACTCTGGCACATGGATAGTCGGTGGCCAACAGGTCACCATAAGTTGGGAAAATCACCATAGTTAAGGCCATCAAGTTACTTATTAAGTGGAACTGCATCCTCAAGTAGCCAAGTCGTGCGGCTGGAGCTGGATCATCCTCTGATGAACTCAGCCATGGCTAGGACCTTGCAGATGTCCGCAGTGTTGGCTTGGAAGCAGAGAGATGGTGATCCATGACACCCTTCCAAGGTTTGGTGATGGGGATATTCCTCTTCTATTCCATGGCAGAAGCTGATCACTGCAAGCACTTGAAACTCTCGATACATTCCTTTCCATAAATTCTGTGCTTAACATTGGATGCCAGAAATGTTCTACAAACTTTGGTTGGGGTTCGCCGCATTTTTTTTGGAGGTCCCCAAGTTCTTTCCAAATCAATATCTGACATGACACTTCACCCCCCCAGCCGGGCATTCTAGAACCTCCCAGCCACTGATGCGGCCCTTGCGTGACATGCTCCGCGATGGGACGGCGCCTGGTGCCGCTCTTTGGGGCCGCGGGGGTGTTGGTGACGCTCTCCTTTCTGAGGTGGCAGGGGGGCTCCCAAATTGTGGCCATTCGAAATTGGGGTAAAACATGAGGTTGCTGGAAATTGGGGGTTCCAAAATTTCAGATTCCAGGTCTGAAATGCGATTTGATGAACCTGGCATGCTGGCAAATCCCTCTATTTGGAGATTCTAGACGAATGATTCTAGATGATCTGGCAGGTTGGACTATTTTCAGGGTACTTGAAGGATGGAACCCTCTCAAGGAAGAGGCTGATGATTCCAAATCCCAGGCAGAAGTGTTGTGAACCCAACTGGATTTTGCCATGGTGAAAGTCATTGGGTACTCCAAACTGGGATGGTTGAGACTGAAGTTGCAATTTCACTTGTGGTTGGATCTGCAACTTTGATCCCCATTTGAGCAGTTCGTAGGGGCTCAAAACAACCCGAAATGATCGGTGCCTTCTGGGCCCCCGTTAGGCTGAGATTCTCTGCCGAAGAGGCTGTGGCCAGGCGGATGCCGCCATGAGAATCAATGCATATGGGTCAACCATAGGGCAGAAACAAAGCCACAGAATTGGTCAGTTTAAGGGTTATATACACTCTATATGGTGATCGATCCTATTGGTCCTTGTAAAGAGTCTTAATTGCGAAGACCGTTCATGTTATGTTGGGAACCCTCGTGAAAGTTTTTTTTTTTTCGAGTTCGCGAAAGTAACATTTTTTTTCGCGAAAGTTTCGCGAAAGTTGGGTATTATAATCATTATGTAAAGGGCTGCCACCCACTGCCACCTGGGGTCCGGCAGGAGAAGGGCACCGAAGAATTTCGGTTTGGTTCTGGTTTAGTTCCTTGTGTGGTGGTGCTTTTGGACAATCACTTTGCCCTTCATAAGTATTAGCCAGACAAGCTTCCAAAGGTGAGGCTTCGCGACAGCGAAACACCATGGTCCTGAAGCACATCCTTGCACCTGCCGCTGTCACTGCCTAATGATGATTTCTGAAGTCTCAAGAAACAAGCTCCAAATGCAGCAGCCAAGTTTCCAAAAGTGAGGCTTTGCGAGAGCCAAACGCCAAGGCCCCTGGTGCTCGCTTTTCCTTCAATGCGCGCCCTGCTGATGGCCGGGGTCTGTGAATAGGGGTATTTTCGCGAAAGTTCCGCGAAAGTTTTGCGAAGGAGCGGGCGAAAGTCAAGGTGCATGTTGAAGGGGTCAGTAAACCTTGCAAAAAAAAACTAGTCAGCAACAATCTGTCCTGAGAAGGGATTCCGTGATGCTAGCTGCATGTTTAAAAAGGCTATTAAGAAGTGATCCGTGATTCTCTGGCGTAATTTGGCAGGTGGTGATCGAATCTTCATAAGAGGTATTGTTGCCCAACATGGGCCTCCGCGAAAGATAAACGTGGAGTTCGCGAAAGTTTCGGGAAAGTAGCACTTTTATTCGCGAAGAGTGGCCGTTTGCGGAACAAGGAATTTTGATCAACCATCATATATTATATTTATATATATATATAGATACACACATACACTACATAATTATATGTATATATATATATGTACACAAAATGTACTAGTATGTATCAGGTATATTCATAAGTTCTATGACCAGTTTTGAACATTCTCAAAGCATCCAGTTTTTGGGAGATGTGTTCGCCTTGGCGACCTCAGCTGGCGCATTTGATCTGCTGCATTGTGTTTGGCCTGTGGGGGTTTCCATAAACTGGGGTACCCCAATAGCTGGATGGTTTATAAGGGAAAATCCATCTATAAATGGGTGAAAATTCGGGGTACCCCCATTGATGGACCCCCCGAAAAAATGATAAAAGTGGTTGCGAAAAACAACTTTGCTGATGAGTTGCTGTACATTCCGAGGTTTTGTTAGTGCATAGCGGTGCTGATGTTCCTCTGATTGTTCATCAATCCTCGTCCTGGGAAGGTCCAATGATGTGCCATCTCCCAGCCTCTCCGTGCCAGGCTGTGTATTTTTTTTTGGCTTTCACTCAAGGGGTGTAAGGGACTATATCTATATCTATATCCATATCTATATGTATATATATAACGTACATATATATATTATATATATATATATATTATATATATATATTATATATATATATTATATATATATATATATATATTATATATATATATTATATATATATATATCTACATATGTATTTGTTTCTGTTTCATGAATTTAGGATTGAGGTAAAACTTTGCTCTCAAGCCGACATGATCCATGCCGGATTCCATTGTTTTTTGCCTGCTGTTTTTTCGGATATACTGGTAGCCTACATCTGCAAGAAAACTTGCTTAAAAATTAGGGCACCATTGAAACCACAAAGGGCCGGCCAGGTTTAAAGCATCTAATTTCGGTTGTGGCATGGGCACTTGGTCTCCCTCAGGTCGAACCCAACGTTTTTATGGTTAACTCCCAATTTTGATTGGTTGTAGAGATCCCTAATCTTGTTGTATAGATCCTGATTCTCGTTGGTAAAATCCTTGCTTTGTGTTGTCAAATCTCCATTTTGGCTGCTTCAACTTTCAATGGTTTGTTGGACAAATCGCAATTTTGGCTGAAGAAACGCACCATTTCCTGCTGTTTGATCTTCTCGTTTTTTGGTTGCTAAAAAGATAGAGCCAACAACCCGTGGACGGCCAGATGCCGATCATCTCTCCACCGTGCAAAGCACCATGAGGGTCGCCGTCAGCAGCCTCACCATCACCACTGTCATAGCTATCACTCTGAATTCTTGTAGTGTCTCAACTGATTCAATCATGATGGGCACATTGAACAGCTCGGACCCAATCCTTTGAGCAGTGTACAAGATTCATTTTCAGCATGGTTTGGCTCGTTTGCGATTTGTTTTTGGAGATTGTGATCATTCTGATCGGATTGATGTGAGTATGGTTTTAAACCTATGGGCCCAATTTCTTTTGGATTGAGGCATGAACATCTACCAACCGTTTTGGGGTTCACCAGGGTAGAAAATTTCTCCATAGCCATGTGCAGCTGGAGGTGGCATGACCAGGCCAATGCCAGAGATGACCACAGGCAGAGATGTCTGGATCTTTTGGACAAAGAGTTGGCTATTTTGTTGGCAAATCCTGCAAAAAAGGGGTTATTTCTTGGTATAAACGCCTCCAGGATTTGGGTTCCCGAAGTTTGACACTGGATTGGAGGGTGACCCATACCTCGTTCTACCAAAGAACATGGACATGTAGTGCCCTGAAAACCTACGTGAAGCACACTATCACGAGTCTTGGACACAATTTTCCCACCGGAAATGGCGGTTGTTGGGTTCCATGTTAAGCCACCCATCTCACCTGTTTGAGTTGGACATTTCATCGTAGCTTTAAAGGGGGCTAATCAACAACCCTGGCATTTTTTTGTGAATCCCCGTCCCGTTGGTCCCCACATTGCCAAGGATACCTCATGATAATCCCATTTACATTCCATTTGCAACAACAACAACAACAACAGCAACAGCAACAGCAACAGCAACAGCAACAACAACAACAGCCCACTAGAATTGCACTGGTACTCCATTGATCTCGGCCAAGCTCGGGTATCTTGAGTTTCTTTTTTTTCGGCCAAATCATTGGGCGTTGTTTTACAATTTCATTTACCAAAATACCAGCTACGCCATTTGAGGCTTGGCTCTCAAACTAGGTCGCCCAAAAATAATCCTCAAACTTGGTCCAATTTAGATTTTTGAAACCATGATTCTGGGAATCCACTTTTCCTGAAAAGCTAACCCAGCTCTGCATTCTGAGAACCTTCCCATTGAAAGAGCTGGAGGTCCTGGTGCTGTTGCTGCCTCCTTGACGACGACGACAACCACGTCAACAACGTCCACGGTGATCCGGAGAAGACGTCGTGTTTTCGTCCGGGTGGTGGGTGGGAGATTCCTGCCGTGATGGTTGGGATCAATGTTTTGGGAAAACATTGGATGGAAGCTAAAGATTGAAAAATCCTAGGCTGGTTGAACATGGACCCACGCATGCTCAACGTTCCAGAGTCCTCTTTGAGAGTCTTCCAACGATTTTTGTGCGACGCCTTTCGGTCCGAACTCCAGCAGTCGCATTGCTGGGCCGAGGTATTGGAGGTGGTGACCCCGAAACCTGTGGATGACACCAGGCTACCGCTGTGGCGGTTTGGAGTTCCAACCGTGATCATGTGGTTTAGCAAAGGGCCCAGAATCGCATGAAGAAAAGGTGTGTACATAATCAGATATGTGTGTATATATATATATACATACATATTACATATATATATACACAGATACAAAAAATGGCCGATATGGTAGACGTCCTTCGATTCCAAGGCGTTATGACTTCGTCTTCTGCGCCAACATTGTAGGCCTTGGTTGCTGAGCCGTGCAGGGAACGATGGTTTTTTGAGGGACTCCGATGGTTTTTTGGTGGCTGAAACCAGTTGAAACAACTACAGCTCTCGCGAAACAACCTTGTTGCCTGCAACATGGCACCTGTTTACCTGTTTTTTTTGTGGGGAAAACTGCGGGAAAACCACATTCCTTCAAACTTTCTGGAGAGATGTGTATTGTGTATGGCTCCAAATGGCCCAACATAATCCGATGCATTAGGGACAGACAGTGGCAAGCACACCCAGAGCTGTCTTGGACTACCATGCAGGTTCGCACCATCACAGCTGCCATTTTGGGATTTATACAGTGTAATACTGTATATCTGAAAAAAAGAAGAAATCCCAGAATTGTCACGTGGATTTTGGCAATTTCATCAAAGCTTTGCTGAATCTTCTTCTGGAGGCACTCTGGGAAATGCCCTGCAGGCGTTGAAGGCCCAATCTGGTGGTTGTCAGATCAATGCCCGTTTTTGGAGCAGCATCGCAGAGATTTGAGGTCTGGTTACCTTCCAAGAATTTCACGTGGCAATGAGAAACCTCCAGTTTTCAAGATCGAATGGGATTCTGGAATCTTTGACAGAATTCCCATCCGACTTCTTGGATGTCTTCCAAACAATCAGGTGCTCTCCAGTGTACCATAGTTTACCTCGCCTTTCTCCCCCATGTATTTTGATGTCCAAGCCAAGTTTTTTTAAGGGGTTCAACGAGGTCAACGCCGAATCGTAGAATTAACGGCACCTATCTGTTGGGCTCCCAGTCCACGTCAGGCCTTTCTGATCATTGCCAAGAGAGTGCAAGACAGGCCAGTTGATTGGTGGAAAGAGAAGCTGTGGTTACACTGTTACACCATGTTACACCCAACCAGAGCTACTTCCTGGGTGAAGTCTATTTTGTGGCCACTTAGTGATGCAGGTCTTTCATGGTCTTTCTACCAAAGATTTCCAGTGACATCACCGGATGTGTCATATGCAGAAAGATAATAAAGATGATTTCCATGCTGGCTTTGACTGACAGGACACTTTTAATTTTGGGGGGCTCTGTCCATCACGTCCCTGCGACAGAAAAATGCTGGGAGATTGTCCAAAGTCAGGTAGCCAAAATTGCAGACTTTGTGCATAGTTGCTCAGATGGAATATCCCACTCATAAAGACTCGTAATATACACACATATATATATATATAATATATATATATATATATAATATACATATATATATATATATTCATACTAACATATATAAGCAGTGTTCACTTATTTATCATTATCATAATTGGCATGAAAGTGTGGTTTCTGTCACTTGTGCAATCGGGATAGAATCATCATTACTTCCTGGACTACTTATTGTGATTATGTCTGATCATATCCGCTTATAGTCACCATGAAATAAAGCGCAACTACGTAAAATCCCACAAACCACATTTTTCGGGAATTGGAGGTGCAGTTCCAGTTATAAGTGGATATATTTGACCCATCGCACCCCCCCAAATCCCAACTTTTGGAGGCGAACTCATCATGGTCCCGTATTGCACTAGGCCCTGGTCTGCACCCCAAGTGCCCCAGCTCTACAATGCGGGGCCCCTGGTTATAAACCCCCATATAATTATGAAGCTATATATCGACCATAAACCATAGAATTCACCTAGTTCCAACTCAAATTAGCAATCATAACTCAACTATAAAATCCCATGAAATCCATTTTTTTCTTGGTGAAATCCCCATTTTCCTATGGTTCAAACGGTTCAAACGTTCCCCAGGGGTTGGCGCGTCCTAGTGCAGCTGCCTGCCTTGGGCCTGCGGGAAATGGACTGGGCAGCCTTCGACAAAGACCAAAACGGCACGGCGCTGGGAGAGGTGCTGGAGCTGACGCTCGATGGAGATGGTTGATGGTTGGTTGTGTTAATTCATGGGGGGTTAATGGGATTTAATCGGATTTAATGGGATTTATTGGAATTTTATGGGATTGAGCTGATTTGTTGGAGTTTTAAGGGATCTTAATAGATCTCAATGGGTTATAGACAGTTATATACAACTGAAGGGAACTTGGGGATGTGAATCATGTGCAGCTTGAGGGATTTAGCTGATTGTTGTGTCACTATTTGTGTTGCTATAACTTATACATATTGTTACTACTTCGAATTTCCATGAGTATTGTTAGAATTTATATATATATATATATTAGTATTGTTGTCACTAGATAGATGGACAACGGAGCTACGCACATGGTTAATTACTGGTTTAAGTCCCTTCATAATTGGGTCCATACTGCGTTAAAACTAGTTACAACCCATTACTGTAAGTAACGAGCTAGCTAACTTTAAAAGCCACAATAATAATATTAACGCCCATTTCATTATGATTATAATTATTAGATCTTATTAGATACTATCATTCCTTTCATAGGATATTTATACTTATTTTCAAAAACATAGTAACAGCAAGAGTATATAGTAAGAACAACACTACTTACAGTTTTTTGTTCTTTTTCCCCTTGGTTCATTTGGCATTGGAATCTACTATGTAAACCCAAGCTGGTTATTTGGCCAAGGTTCCCTGCCGTCGTCATTTGGTTAGGACTGAGCTGAGGAAGCTCTTCGAGATAGACGAGGCCGCGATGACGGGAAGATGCTGTGGTAGCTCCTGATTGATCGTGGTGAACACGTGAAAATTATGGGGGAAACAACATCGAACCAGCAGCAACCAGCATCCTGAAAGAGATTTCTGGCATCATTTTGGGGACCATGATTTTTGGTGAAGGAAGACAATACAAATCGGGTTTCTGATTTGGAAAGTATACTGTGTATTGTAATTTGCCCACAGTAATTGGTCCACCTGCCTCGTTTGCATTGTTGGCTGTATGGTCTTGTGGTGGTTTCGTAAACTTGGGGACCGCAAAAAGCACCAAAACTAGTTATTTGTAGTAGCGAATCCCATGGTTTTTGGGGGTACCCAAGTAGAATTTGGAAACACACGCATTTCATCATTTTCCGAGGCTATCTCCGATGCTGCTTGATGATTTTTCCCAATCCATTTTGTTGCTCCCCATCAAATTCTCATGCATCTCTAATCCCAATTTGTCTTATAATTTGGTTGGTTAAATCCCAAGGTTTTTCACAAGTCTTCCCCGTCCGACCTCCCAAGGCCAGCGACGCGGTGGCCGCAACGCGCGGCTGCTGGGCGCAGGGCTGTGATGTCTCGATCTGGTCCCTGGCGCAGGTGAACGTCATCGACAAACACTGGATTTTTAGCCCAGAAAAATTATGGAAAACATGGGAACAAAACCGTGAGAAGTTTTAGATTTCGCCAAAATATGGGGATGCAGTGATCTAACTAAAAAAACATGGGGATGTACATGTAAATTAATGGGTTATAGTGGGACTTAGCCAAGAAAAAATACGCGAACCGAGAGATCGAGACCAGTTTTGCTCAATCCCAGTCGTTTGAAGATGAAAAATCTCAACCAACCCATCTGGCGGTTTCCTAAAATCGGGGTACCCCCAGTTCTCATCAATTTATAGATGGATTTTTCCTTAGAAAAACCATCAATTTTTTGGGTATCCGCATTTATGGAAACCTTCTGCCGCAGGTCCATTCCCTGTGGCTTGCGGAGGTTGAAGTGCCACATCTCTGGTTGGGACCTGGCAAGGAGACGTCAGATGGAGATTTTTCGGGGGGGAATTGTGGAGGAGTTGACTCAGTTGACCATGAAAAACTATGAGAAATGCTGATTTGACCATCAAAATCGTGAAACATTTGGTGAAACATGCTGTTTTTTTTTGTCCATCAAGAGTCGTGAAAACGGAAGATTTAGCCATCAAGAGTGGTGGGATATAGGGATTTAGGAATCACACACCTAACCAGCCTAACCATCATGTTTTTTTTCTTGGCTGTTGATTGATCTGCGTGCTGTAAAATATATCGGCATCACAGCAATCCCACCACAGGTGAAGATTAGTAGGGATATTATCCCAAGAATGGCTTATTCCAGTCTTGTGTAAACATGACCAATTTCCCAGGTTGCTGTGCGAATTTTCATTCCTTTTGAGGCAAACAAACGAGATAAATCCCAACTCAACTATATGTTTCTTACTCAAGCAGAATGCCAATAGTGCAGAGGTGCCTCAATCTTATTCCCAGCATCCACCCTTATGGACGCTCCTGGAAATCAGCATGAATGGTAGATCCCAGTAGGAAGGGCCTCATAACCCAGCAGCTGTCAATCCAAGCTTCCTGTGGATCATCCAAACTACAGGTGAAATCCTCATTTTGTATCCAGTGTCGTTCGTGAAGTCCATGTTTCTGCTGGTTAACCATCCATTCTTGTTGCTGGTTCCCAGTCAATCTCCAGGAGTTTAGGCTGTTGAAGCCTGGGCCTTCTTGAGGCCCCCCCTGGAAAGTTCGCCTGACAAAAGTTGTACTTTAAACAGAATCAAACTCTACTGGTTAATCCTCATTTTCCCCCCAAAAACTACCTTTAACTACCTAACATCTTGAAATCCAGGTGAGCAGTGGTTGCAAACCCCCTGTTTGCTTGATGACTGCTTTTATTTTTTAGGATTATGAACCTACACTTGATAGAAATTGCAGAGAATTTCCTTTTCCAGTGAAAAATCCAATTATTAACCCAGCTACCCCACTGTAAACTACCATAGATCTAGAAAACCCACTACTTGTAGATCAATTTTTCATCGGGAAATCATGGCTTCTCCACATCTAATAGGGCCCTATCTCCAGGAGAAATGGATGTTCGAACAGCTCCTCGACAACTTGGGTGCCTTGAGCAACAATCGCCCCACTGGGCACATGGAGCCACTGCGGATCCACTGGGAGATGCAGCGCTATAGTCCCAGCAGATGCGCGCCCTGGGTCTATGGAAACTTGCCGTTTCACCGCTGGGGGAATCCCCGTTTCCAGATCATCACTGGTGGTGGTAAAAATAGGTAGGTTGTTTTCTATCTGTTTTCCAAAGGGGTGATGGTTTTTCGAGTGCCATCAATCCAATATGAGAACCTGTGCTCTCAGCCATTCGGGATGATAGAGGGTCCATGCTCACTTGGCAATCTGAAGGAATCCATTTTTTCAGGACTTTCTGCAGCTCATTTCAAGTTGGCGGCCCCAAAATTGCAGCACAGTTGTGAAAGGAAATCAACCTCATTTCATGAGCTTCAAAGTGATTTTTTTTTCCAGATTTGTCAGGGGCTCGAAATCACCAACCATCTTAGGTTTCTGTAATTTATTATCACTTTATTATCAATGAGTATTACTATTACGTACGATTATTATTGTTGTTCTATTCATCATGTTTGGCAATAATCATCATAATTACTATATTTCTATATAATCATCATAATCATTAAACCATACCTATAGTAACATATCAACACATGATGATAACCGGGACCATCAGAACTATGATAGACATAGAATTTCAATTTATTTCATTATTAACCATTGGCAACACCATTATATTTTTTCAATAAATAGTTCTATTGATATCTTTTTTGGTCGACCAACCCCTGCATCCAAGGATATTTGGAGAGGCAGATTGCCTCGGCTCTGGTGCTGCGAGAAGCTGAGGAACCAGCCGCTTTGGTGGTTTTTTTGAAACGGCCTCGGCTCGGGTGGGGATATCTAATGAATAGAAACCTAATCAGAATATTCATTCAGACTATTCGATTTTGGGCACTATTTCATATCTTATTCATAATGATATCTTTGGTAAATATCTCAAATGAAAAGAACCAATAGAAATGAAGCAATAGAAAATCGCAGGTTTTGGGTTGAACATGGACCAACTTTTGCAAGGAAAATGCACATTTAGGCGCCTGTAGACACTGCTCAAATGGGTACCAAACCTCAAGCAAAATTGGCTGTCAGTGAAAAGGTTACCATCCCCCCAAGTAACATAGACATCGTCAAGTAAGGGCAGTAAGGGGTTGAAAGACTACTTTCCTCCAAACACATTTCTTAGGCGGAGGGATGGTGAATGAATCAGTCTTTTAGTGGTGTTTCAGCAGATGATCAGCCACACATCATTTGTGCGAAAGACTGAGGAAAGTGGCTGACGAGACTGTAAGATATCGGTTTTGATGTTTGTCATTATATAATATTATATATATATTATATTATATATATGTATTAAATATGTATAAACCTTTTTGAGAGCCCGGCACAACTCTGAGTTCCCTTTGGCACTGACACCGGGTGAAACTCCCACGTCCCAAGGAAGCCTGCGCCTTTGTCTATGTGGGGCACATCATCCACCGCGAGGGCTGGTGGAAGTTGAAGAGTTTCAACCGCTGGGCCTTCGCCCATCCGGATCGCCTGCGGGCCGACATCCCCACGGTGGCGGGGAAGATTGGGCAGCTGCTGCAGGTGCACCTGAAAGCGCTGACCTGGGCCCGGTGGTGAACAGAGGCTTTTAGGGGAAACAAACATGAGATGAGATCCAATTGGGATATTTCACAGTATACTATTTATCAACTATGTATATATTATATACTATTTATCCAAAATAATCATATACTATTTATGTATTTGTATATATTTTTATCAACTTGATATGGTCGTGTATCTGAAAATGGGGAATTGCCATGCAAATGTCACCAGCGCCAGGAGTACAAAATCAGCTGCGCCAATTTCTACGTCAAACTGTTGGGCCTCACAGGGCAGAACTTCGTCCTCCGACAGAAAAAATAAGATTTGCCGGGTATGCATGTATAATTGTGTAGGTATTTAGATGTATACAGATGTGCTACATAATATATATATATATATATGTATAACAATTCACAACAACAATAATAATTAATAGTAGTAATGATATTATATATATATATATGTGAGGACTATACGTATAGATATCGTATGAATAAAAAATCATATGTGATGTTATATCTCCATATGCATGTGTATATACATGATTGCTTGGGTAACGACAGACCAGAAGGAGATGAATCAGAAAATTTAAAGAAACTCACACTGCAAAGTACCCCCAACTAGACAAACGCGGCTGGCTGGAACATCTTCACAACCTTCAAAAAGCAAATGACACTTATTTCTCCAGTTTTTTCTCATCATTTCTCGCCGTGTTGAATGAATTAATCGAAGGTACAGAAGTAGTCTTGATCATGACTTCGATATGCACAGATCAACGCCTTGAATGGACAGAATCGATATGGCCAGAAATATTGCCCACCGGAGCTTGTGGGATGCTACCCCCCACGAAAACACGGAGTATATAATGAGTGGGGCAGGTCCAACAAGTACGCCATTCAAAAACAGCAAGGACCCCCCACATCTTAATCATTATGTGATTGAAAAAACAAAAAACATGAACAGTTGGCAATTCCAAAGAAAACACTAAATAATTTATGGGATGCTAGTTAGAATTAGAATTTTTAGGGAAAACCACAAATAAATGGTCCTTTTCCTATTTTTCCCATGGGAGTTTCCTGCAGATTTTTTTCCATGCCGAGGTGGACCTGGTCCACCAGGGCGCAGAACAGCACGGCGTGAACTTCACGGCCAAGCGGGTGAAGAAAGCGACGCTGGGGATGCGTTTGGTCGTGAATTCCATGGACAAAAACACCATGACTCAACACCAAAAAGCCCTTGAAACTGGTGTGTTTGGGGGTTTTCTGTGGCTTGGAACCAATGAAACATGGAAGATTTTTTCTCCTTGTTTTCGGGATTTAACTATGGTTAAAATTGTGTTGTTTTGTTGATTTGACTATGGAACATAGGAGATTATGGGAATTTAACTGACTTTTGGTGATTTTAGGGGATATATGGGATTTTACAAGAATATGATGTATTCAGAAATAGGGAATTATGGGAAAACCTTCTTCACCTTTGAGATTTATGAGGATTCAATCAATCATAATCTTTGCGTAGAATCGATGGTCATCATCATATGATGTATATATATATATATATTAAAGTATATCAAATGTAGATCTACAAATATTTTTTCGATCATCTTCGGGATTGATCCAACCCTTGTCCCCATCATCTTGGGTGATGACTGGACGTTCATCTCTGTAAAGGTCCATAGTGTGATGTGTATTTCCTTTCCATCTCTTCAGCGGGCAAAAAACATGTCATAGGACAGTGAGGGCTGGGCTTTGCAAGAAACTCAACTTATTCCCAACTTATTTCCCATTTTTCAGAGATGTTGGGCAGTGTTTGTGACGTTGCAAGCTCAGGCCCCAGCAGCCAGGATGTATCACTATTTATCAGCTTCTTCAACGCCTAACAGGTGTCCAGTTGTCTTTTGGTGCTGGATCTAAGGAACTGTAAGCTTTGCATGGAAGGAGACTGCGGCCGGAGGGTCAGTCTGGGTCCATCAGGGCCTGGTTGTGGCTACCGGGCAGAATTCTTGCATTACTTGGTTCATATCCTCATGATCCTCATTTTCATCATCATCGTCATCATCCGAAATGCCATGTAACAGGAATTATAGACACCTGCAAATTATGGAGGAAACATCATCTGGATCCCACCCTGCACATACTTTTCTATCTCTTTTGGGGGTTACTATAGGTCACAAATCCATTTTGATTGCTGTAAACCATGTCTTTTTGGGCTTACTATAGGTTATAAACCCGTTTTTGATTGCTATAAACCCAGCCCGGTGGTTGTCTTTTCCGTTGCAGGAAACACGGCGCTGCTGCGCCGCGCCGCCAACGCGCCGCTGTTGCTGGCGGAGCCGGAGTCCTTCTGGCCTGACCTGCCGGCGGAGCGACTGCGGCAACGAGGGAAACCCGTGGCGTATATCTACGCAGAGCTGCTGCAGAAGAGGAGGCCTTAGGGCCTTGGATGTTGGATGGAAAAATCGAGAATTGGATGGATTTTGGATGATGATCAGATGGATTATCTATGGTTTTCCATACTTTTCCCGGGATGGGATGATCGGAGGCGATGGGGCCTGGCCTTTCCTATGGGAATAGGTTTCTGGACGTCTTTTCCTGTGGGACCATTGGATAATCGGGATGATCAACCGTTTATCGTGGGATAGATTCCAACAAAACACTTAGTAAGTTGCAACCTGAGTTGTAAGTCGACTAACCACACCTTCTCACCCAACTTATAACTGGGATTATAATATGTATATATATATATATGTACACATAAACCACTTGCAATAGTTGCTGTGAACTGAACCACAATGTGTACAGTATCACCTTCCCAATTCAAAAAGACTGTATTCAGAGGATGTTCCCATGCCATGCGCAGCAGAGAGGTGGTATGTCGCCACGATATCTCAGATTTTTCCTTTTTATATTTGCATTATTTTGACCACGGCACACATGGACCCAATGTCAGATATCCCAATCAGATATTCCTTAGTTATACCATTATTTACCCAATGATATATCCAATTGTATACCCAATCACATACCCAATTGTATACCCAACTATATATATACACTATATATATACACACTATGTATATATATATATACACTATATATATACACACTATATATATATATATACACACTGTATACATACATACATACATACATACATACATACATACATACATACATACATACATACATACATACATACATACATACACACATACACACACACATACATACATACATACATACATATACATACATACATATACATACATACATATACATACATACATATACATACATACATATACATACATACATACATATACATACATACATACATACATACATACA
>Ga0126342_10000274_pt1 | contig 49024 bp, 55 predicted proteins | sample Cyp1metagenome_FD_92528 | JGI IMG/M metagenome (GOLD analysis project Ga0126342, IMG submission 92528) | Coral microbial communities from Lord Howe Island, Old Settlement Bay, Australia - Cyphastrea 1 metagenome | ecosystem: Host-associated > Invertebrates > Cnidaria > Coral ...
AATATGGAGATCGGATTTTAGACTAGCCTTTCTTATGGAATTGTAATTGAGGTCCTCAGAAGCGAGATCCAGAACCCCGTCATTCTATACATAAAGGTCCCCTCCACATATATATATATATATGTACGTATATATGTGTGTATATATATATATAATATATTAATATATATATATAATTCTATTGGGCATGACTGGGTCACGCCATGACTTGACCCATCCATACCACGTTTACAATTTCCCACTTGATTTGGCATGACCAAAATTGAGCACTCAGTGCTGGACCATGCAGAAAAGGTGGATGGCTGCCTGCCAAAGGGAGGTGGCAGCACATCTATATTGGCCAGTGGATTGCTCAGATGAAGAGTCTGCAGCCATGGATTGGTATCAGTCCAGCTTCGTATAAAATGAGGAATCGATCCAATTTGAAAATCTCACAGCTGCGCCTGACCCAGCATGGAGATGAATACCGCTGGGTGAAAAAGTGAACGTAATGGACGAACAGGGTGCATCCTATCACCTTGCCAACATGTTCACTGATAGATGTTCAAATCAGTCAGGAGAAAATGCGAAATTGAACAAACCTCAGAATGTCATCTCAAACGCTCTGGAATTCAAGCGCTGTCATGTGAGAAGCCATGACCAGCCATCAAGATGAGTCAAAATGAGGTGGCTCACATGATGCTTTTGGTTTATATATGATATATATATATATATATATATATGTCATTATGTGTCAATATTCGCCTAACATATCCCCAAGAGTGGGCTTCCAACCATGGCTAGTCTAGCTGGTCTTGTGATCCCATCCTGAACATCCTGAGCAGCCGGCAGGGCGTTGCATACGTAAAGGCCAAAGATGCCGTCGTCAACAGCCATGAGGATGTGATCATCTGCCTCGCATTGCAATTGCCGTGGCATTGCTAAAGGCAGAATGATACAGAATGCAAATACCTGTCGGGAAATTGAGAACAATCACAAAAATAAATACCCCATGGATACAGATATATATATATATATATGAATGTCTTACAACAAAAGACAATCTCGATATGCGTGTATAACAATATGATAATATAATAGTATATATGTATACCTTAGACACCTAGGTACATTTAAAAGCAGAAAGCCCGTGCCTTTCTGATGAACGAGACCCTTCTAGCGAGAGAGCTGACAACACATAGGCATTGATGATGCAGTTCAACCTCCGCTAACTTGCCAATTCTACAAATGCATCAGCTGAAGCAGTCGAAGCTTGTAGATATGTTCAACATGTGAAACTGAGAGATCAACATAAGTAAGAAACATCCACAGGCTCCCGTCGCACCAGCATTTCTGCTTGTCACAACTTGGATTCTGACATCATGATCTGTTGTTGCTGTAGAGCCTTCCAGCATCGGATCATCCGATGGTCCCACAAGTTTGTTTACACGGCTTCGCAAAAACCATCAAAAACCATCAGAGTCTGTCCAGTGTCCAGCACTGAGAGGTGCACCGACAAGAGCGTGCATCGACCTTGTCGAATCAAGTCCACGCAATTCTTCACAGAAGGTGCCTGTCGAAACAGTCGAAAAATGGCCAGGTGAAGGCAAAGAGTGATCTTATGATAGCGCAACACCGATGCTGCGACAACCACAAGCGGCTTAAGTGATGGCGTTGCGGTCACATCATCAATCTTTGGAAACAAAACTCCTTTCTTATCTTTCTTCGTGTTCAAGCTGCTGTGATCTTGAAAGGTACGTTTCCTAGTCCTATCTGCAGGGACCATGCAACCTATGCAACCTGAAGTCCTCAAGTCCTGACCGTAGCAACCCATCCAATCCTTGGTAGTGAAAGGAGCAGCGATCGAAGCATCGCCTGGCCTCCGAGGTGTCTGGTGATTTTGGGCGTTGATTCGGTAGATTTGCCAGGGAAACATCCTGCAATTCACGATTTGATCATGATTTGCCATGACTAGATCTTGGAAGGGATTTTTTTTGGGAGGAAATCCGACATCACCATCATCACCTGGCAACATGAAGAGATCCCACTGGACTTTGGGTCAAGTCGCCCTCAAAAAAATCCAGGTGCCACGCCTGACCATTGGCAGACCGCCATGATCCATTCCCTCCAGCATCTGCGAGCAGCAAGGGGGCCCTAAACCCATTTGAGATTGGCACATCACTAAATCCATCTAAATCCAATCCACATCGCAACATCCTGGTGTATATTGGTATACTACCATTATCTTGCAGTATCATTCCAAATATTTCCAGATCTCATCGGACATGATTTAATGTTTTCTCAGGTCTGTTTCTTGCAGAACTAGAAGAACTGCATATGGTTGCAAGCTCATAATTTTCATCACGGGACTAGAGTTGATTAAGAAAGGTCACTCTTTCTGGTGCAAACAGCAATTCTGTCGCCCTTCATTCATTTCATGAACAATTCGATGCTTCTGGCTTCTGGTCCACCAAACTTTCAGTGTCCGGGAACCAATGTGCTCAGTCATCTTAAATGATCTTGAATGAAGAAAGTGCACACCTTGGCTGATTAAAGCAACCCATCATCAACAAAGCGAAAGGCGGTTTCCAACGCGTTTCTCGCGCACCGCTGCAGGGTCTTTTGGAGCTGACTGTCCGGATTCCTTCTCCTGCGGTTTTCAGGGGACATACAAGACATCTGTCCGGCAAAACGCCTGATGTGTTTTTTGCACTTTCACGAATACTGTCCCATACAGAGAGGACCAACAACCTACAGTACATACAAAGAAATAGTAATTATATCATATGTATATATGTATATATATATATATGTGGTCCAGCGTTCCAACCCCCCTCCCCCCCATCCATGGTCATGGGTCAGCCATAATACTGTTCCCCTCCCCCCTGTGGTGTGGTGGGGGTGCCGTTATATATATATATATGTATAAATATATATATGTGTGTGTGTGTAAATATGTATGTGTGTATATATATATATGTAAGTGTATATATATATGTATGTAAGTGTGTATATCTAAATATGTATATGTATATGGATATATATGTATATATATATGTATGTATATGAACATGTATATATATATATAAATGTACATATAAAAATATGAATATGGGTATATATATATACATATGTGTGTGTATGTATGTGTATATATATATGTATGTGTCTATAATATAAATATATATATATGAAGTAGATACATAGCACGTGTATATATAACTATAGGTAGCACGTAGGTACTTTGAGGGAGTATGTGTGCCTACGTAGGTCGTCTAAAAGGTAGCATGTACCTAGTAAATGCGAGGCTGGTAGTCAGAATCGCTGCAAAAACCTAGCAATACGAGGCTAGACCTCAGAAATGCTGCCAATAGCTTGCAAATAGAAGGGAACGGGGTGCTACCTGGGGACCCATACCATTGGGGGGGTAGGAACACGGAACACGAGACCATACGTATATACATAATCATATATTATACAAAATAGAAATAATGTGTATTATATTTACATTAGCGAATACTAAGAAGTATTAGCTGTGAAAATCCTTGCGTAATTAATCAATATCAGGTGTGACCTCGATGTAGTTCTCCCTTTGCAACACCGCCCTGGAGGTTCTCGCTAAGCCCCGCTAGCCGCTAAGCCAACTTGAGATCACAAGCTTGGCATCCGGGCATCGTAAACGTTGCCGTGAGTCTTGTCATACTCCTGGCACGTTCGAACTCGGAATGACACCAAGCCTTCCAAGGCTCATGATCTGAAGCGATGCAATCATGCACCTGCAGAAACGAAGGTCAACTTGTTTTTGGAATCAAAACAAAGGCCAACCACAACCATACAAAATACAGGCGAGACAAGCACAGCTGCAAAGAAACGAACCCTTGACTACAACATCTGCAACAACGAAAGTTAGCAGACTTCTTTCTTTGGGCCGGCCAGTTCAGCAGCAAGTTGCACCAAATGAAAACGCTCGGTCCTTCATCTGTCTCTTGAGCTCTTCAGTGTAGCGTCCCATTGACGCTTTCATGGCCCCTGCCTTTGCCAACAAATGGCACTTGCGGCGGGAAGATTTTGTCAACTTAAAGCGTTTAAAAATGCTTCAGCTTTCCATTTGACATGTCATAGATCCCGTTGGGCCAAAATCTATCCATGAGGCATTCAGATCCCTTCAGGCCTGCGACATGATGCCAGTCTCACCACGTTTTGCTCGAACCTGGCATTCAACTCGGTGAAGTCCCAGTCATGTGTTGATCATCAAGGCACATCAAGGCAACATGGCCATTTGCTCGCGCTCATTTGTAGACATAGACCATCAGGCCACAAATGCCACACAAGCTGGAGGAAAAAAGGAGACAATTCCTGGTGCAACACATGGTTCCTCCATTCACTGCCACTGCCACGGCAATCTGCGTATTGCTAGCAGCACCTCGATCTCTTCTTCCAGCCACTGACGTTGCAAATCCTGCAGTTCACGCTGCTTCTGCCACAGGAAGTCTTTTCTCGCCTGGATCCAGGCAGAACTTTCAATGCATGCCACCAACAGCGAAAATAATATTGATCTGTCACCGATCTGTCAAGGTTTTTATAGGAATGAATAGGATCTCTTTCGAAAGCAAAAATTGTCCACTCTCTGTCATGTCAAAGACTAACCCTCGGAACCTCCAGATTACTCTGATACCTACACAACTCCTGGAAATCATGAAATCCACAGATATTCATCACAGTGCACAAAATCCGCCATAAACCATAAACACTATCCCGTATCCCTTTGTATCCCTTTGTATCCTCGTGATATGGAGAATTTCTTCTGATTTGCGCCTTGGCTGCTTTCCGATTCTTCTTTGCCAGCTCAGCGTCTCGTTGGTTCAGTGCCACTTCTGCCTCTGAGAATTTTGGTAAAATGCAAACTATCTGGAAATATCTGGAATGCCATTTATGATAATTTTACCCTATTGGAGTCTATTGGTTGGTATCGGGGCCAATGGGAAATGGACATCTACGGGCCGAAAAAATGGAATGACTTTGATTCTACCATACTTTGCTGCCTTCTTTGATTCGTCAGTGTTCTCAGTTGTCTCGTTGATCTCATTGTTGTCAGCTGTGTTCACCTGCAGCGGTTGCTCAACTGGGCCAACTAAGGATTGCTTGCCGAGTGAGACAGGGATTAAAAAAATCAAACACCCCATGCGACAGACTGAAAGGTTTATTTTTAACGTCTTGCTATCTTGCTTGTGTTACTCATGGGATCTCATCTTCTCAAGATTCTAGTGACTCTAGTGTTGCATCCAGCGCCAAAATTTCCCACAGGGCAATGAAGACATCCCGCAGCTCCATGGGATCTCCACCGGATCTCCACTGAGATCTTTGCATTGCCATAGCCGGCCAGCAACGCCAAACCAGCATCAGCCTCTCAACCAATGGCGATCAGAGATAGGGTATTGCATGGTAATTATTGCAACATGCAACGTGTTTGCAACTCTTAACATGCAATGTAAATATTTATAAATATCACATGGTACAACAAAAACAGTTCAAAACAAGAACCATCCAATGCTCCGAGAATCAAATTGAATGCGTGATTCTTGATCAAACATGATCAAACATGATCAAACATGATCAAACATGATCAAACAAGCAGCATCTTTACTTCACCAAATGTGACGACCAGTATTGTAACTTATATATATAACACAATATGACATATGTCCCAAGTAGCTTCAGAAGTTGCCTGCTTCAATGCACCAACGTCGTTGCCGCCATCGCCGCACATGAGAACGTGACTGGCGCCAAGAAATGATGACGAAAAACGCAGCGCAACTTGTTCTGCTTCCAAAGTCTTGACTGGACATCCCTGCAACATCCCTGCAACTACATCAACATACATCAACTACCACTTTGTTTTTAAACTTTCAGGATCTTAAAGGTGCTTTTTGGGCCATCCTGGCTCCAGATTCAGCCACAACTGAAACGATGAGCCTCTGCTGCTTTTGCAGCTCTTCAATGATTTTGGCCTGGAGGGCATCTGAGATATCTGATGGACTCTTGTGGCTCCTTCTTTCCTACCCATATGGTGAACCTATGATAAAGGAACCATGGATTACAGGGAACAGTAGGCATACAAATGAGATCAAATGAGATCAAATGAGATCGTATGAAATAAGCCAAACCAAAGATACGGATTCCTCCCCTGAATATTGGATCTTTTACCAACACCAAACTACATCAAACTACCATTTCTTTACAAACGATGTGAGCGTCGTGACTATGCTATCTGGACCGGCCATTTTCGAGTCTGCCAATATCGTTCCGATGTCTGCAAAGAGTAATTGAGCCCACAAGTCATGGTAGATATGGTAGTTACCTCATCAACACAGCTCAGTCTTGTGCAAAACTAAAATCGAAAACGTACGTAGCATAGAATCGGTCAAGCTTGCATCATATATGGGGAGAATGCATTGAACAAAGGATTGCCTATATACTATGCTTGAATTAGAATTCTGAGCTCTGGGGTCTTCCGTGAGTCAGCATCTTTATACAGCCACCCAGCCCTGGGGGTCCACTGGCCGCGCTCACATCCCGCATCCCGCCTTCCCTTGGGGTGTCATCCGTGCGAAGACACGAATCTCATCCACCACCTTCCAAAGTTCAGGCCTCGATGCCCCTAAGCCCAAAAGCCTCTCCCTATGTCTGTAGTGAACGGAGCCTTTGCCAAATATTGTGAGGAGTTTCAGGACAAAAAACACTGGAAAACACTTTCCAACCTGCCAATAGAAGCATGCTGCAGCATGCTTCGAACATTTGAAACATAAGTTTGGGCAGCACGTGCCACCACGATTCCAAGCTTGTTTCTGAGGGACATGCTCGCGCGACACCGCAGCATCCAGGACATCTCCTGCAAACCGATCCCAAGGTGTGCGGCTTCAAAGGGCGAGCCTTGGGTTGAATGGATCACCGGTACTATCACCAGTATTCAGTATCCAAGGCTGAGATAGGCTGAGAGGGTGGTCCCTGTCCCGGCTCCTGTGGTCATCAATGCATATTTCTTTGCAAGATCCGTCCAGCTTTCTGTGCTTGGCAGGCGCTCACCTGCTCGATCACCTTGGGAAGTGGGCAGTATCTTGTCACGTTGCTGTCGTGTCATGTCAGGCGCAAACCGTTCAAGAGAGATACAGAGCGTAGATAACGATTAGATATGATTAGTAACTACACCGCAATACATAGATATATAGATACATATATAATATAATATAATATAATATAATATATATATATAAGATTTAGAATGATAGAGATATTGATATAGATTTAGTCTTTGTCCAGGTCCAGTCGACTCCAGACCGAGACACCGGTGACCACCACCCACTCTTCGCCTTCATCTGCCTTTATCAAACATGATCAAAATGTGAAGAAAATCAGAACTGGACACTCTGCCAGGAACATTCCAATTGTCAAAGTGTCCACCCCAGTACTTGCAATGTCAAGATGTTCCTTCGAAGGCGAACCATGCAAACAAGTGTTGATTTCCGAATTTATGACCGTGGACAATGCAAGGAAGAAAACGCAAGCACCTTGCTCAAAAGAAGCCCCGGCAATTGACCGTCTGCAATGCCGCATGTGCGAGCAATGTGCAGGGCCTCATCTGATTGTTCAGCGGATACCCCTGTGGGCATCAGTCCAGCAACCAAAGGACTTGTTATCCTTTCCGTGGCTTCATCATATACTTTGATCTTCACAAGACATATGATATCTAAAGGCAAAAAGTGAAAGACTGGCCGTTGCCACAAACTGTCAAAGAACATGATTTCAGATGATTTCAGTACAGTATTAATATTTCAGTGACATGTTGTTTCTCCGTGGTTTCTCCGCACATCCGGAAACCACCAGAAACATCGTGTGCCGAGGATCTGTGAGTGGGGAGTCTCCTGTGACCATCATCGCCTTTGGGAGATGGTCAGACTGGTCAGACCGGTCAGACCGGTTCCCCCCGGTTCCCCCAAAGCTTCAGCAACTTCGCTTCAACATGTTGCAACAACTTTGACTTCGACATTTCAACAGATTTCCACACATTTCATCTCATGTTGATTCATTGTGCATATGCTCAGAAACGTCTAAATGTATCTATATAAATGTATGTAAAGAATATCCATTCATTACATGTCTTCACACTTCACGATCTTCACTTGTTCGCCTGCTTCAGTTCCTGCCTTGTGCCCAGACTCGTTCAGGGCACCGATGACCAGGGCTGAATCTCTACGAACCAGGCACTCGAATGCGATGAAGCCCGCGAAAATCAGGTCCTTCTCAGCCTGGTCGCAATCACAAAATGCAGGGTGCAAAAAAATGAAAATTTTGCAGAAAAAGATGGGAAAACATAGAAAAAACAATGTTGCCAATCCTGATTTTTCACACATCTTCCCACCATCCTCTTTTAGGAATCTTTTTGGCCGTTCTTTGGCTTCTTGCATAACCAAACAGAAACTGATGCACTGATGGGTCAAAGATGGTCCAATGCCTCTTCCCTAGCCATCTTGTCTTGACGAGTGGGAAGGCGCCGATAGGCAAGGGACAACACCTGCCAAACAGCCAACCGTCCAACACAGAAACTGTCAGCTAATCAGTGTGCGCTCGGTGAAAATAAGTCTAAAACATTCAAAGAATTGTCGTTTCATGCGCGTGCTCTAAGAGGTTTTGACTTTTCTTTAGGCTCACAAAGGTTCAATCACGTTCAATCATTCATTGGTTTCATACAGTTCTCTATGCCCAAGCTCCCAACCCAGGTTGCGACTGCAATGCGACAGCTGGATACATCTGGCAGTTCAAAAACCAGCCGAAAGCACCCTCAAGCCCCGCTCCGCCAAGTCCGTATGAGACTTGTCATACCACCTGTGCAGCTTCAGTAACAGCCATAAGTCAGAGTGCAAAGTCAGAAGTGACACAACTGACTTCATGGAACCTTTTTGGGCAGCCTGCTGACAGCAGTCCTACAGTGGTCGAGCCATGTCTATTTCACATCATCATTTCATTCACATTATATACATATGTATACGTATATATATATATACATGTATATATAATGGTGTGTTATAAGTTATGATGTATCTTCATGATCATTCAGATATATAGCTGACAGAGACGTTCAAACAATCTGCAGTTGCGCCATTTCCCTCCCAACCCACCCTGGCGCAGTATCTTTCGCCAGCAGCTTCTTGACAGCCTGACAGCGAAGTACCAGGATGATCCTTGCACACTTCACAGATCTTCACTGACTCAGAATGCCTCAGAATGGCTTCAGAATGGCTTCAGTTGCTGAAGTTGCCATAGTTGCCATGCTCTGCTCTCCATTTTATGGTTGTTTCATTATCCGCATCTTCCGATGCATTTGTTTGAGCTGCATTCTCACACTGAGCCTCTGGGGAACCTTTCACCAGCACATACGTCCCCGGCCCTGGCATAGCTTCTGACATGCCAGAACTATGTATGAATCCTTACATGGCATTTTGGGTGGTCTGCATGGGTCAGCTGGATCTCCAATCCCGAGCCTTCCAGGTTGGCTGAGCCTTCCGTCGCCACCTGTCACAGGTCACATAGGACGGATGTCGATGGAACTCCGATCTCGGTGCAACGCCTCCACGACCACGGCCATCCTCTGGAGGTGAGATGCGAAGTGGAAACGCCTTGGAGGGCAAAGTGCCTTGAGTATCACCCAGTATCTTGGGGTGTAGAAATATCATGAAATATCTGTACGCGATGTATTCAATGTACAACATGTTACAACTGGTAGAGTAGAAGTTTAGCCAGAATACTAACCTGAAGCCTCGCATATGGGTGCAAAGCGGAACTATCAATCAACAGCCTTTCGGACCGCTTTGTCGGCTGTGATTTTAGCATGAAAATGGGCACTGGAAAGCCTGTGCCGCGAAGGACATGTGGGTTTCATTGTTGTTGAGACAATACCTACGATCACCTAAGATCACCTAAGCACATCTGAGGCTGCCTGCAATCGTCTCCTACCCTCTACTACTGTCTTCTTCTAGAAGGCCTTGTAATAGAGAAACCATTCGTAGCTGTCCATAATGCGGATAATCCCTTGAGATCAAGTTGGCCAAGGCTCTGCAAGATTCGAACGGACTTGATGCCTCTTTGGTGCAATCACAGCTTGAAACAGCCACCCGGAATGAGCAATTGGAAAGCTATGGAAAGCTATCAGCAAAAAAATCCTTGACGACTCACACCAATGGCATCCAGTGGCATCCAGTGGCATCCGGTGGCCTTGCTTCTTTCCTTGTGAATCCTGCGAACTCCGCAGCTTACCATCGACCCTCAAGCCCGAAATGACTTTGCAGAAAAATGTTAGTATATGCCAGTAAACAATGTCATACCAAATCATTGTAGGGTACATGTCTAGGATTGTGAAGTGTAGCAGTGCAGCAGCACTGTCCGGTCTGAAGCAACCATATCAACGAAATCGCAAACATTCATGAGCAATCTAAACCAGTGCACCGTTGCTCTGCATTTCTGAACATGCTATTTCTTCCCATGGGACGACTAGTTACTGCATGTAACAGCCTCGGTTCATTTCCTCGATCTTCAATTCTCCCTCATAGTCATAGTAGAGTGCCAGCAACGGAGCCCGAAGCAGGGATACGGGATACAATTCGATACATTGCATTCCAATCACGACAATAAGACTATACAAGTATAATCAAGTATATATATATATAAACACCATTTTCCAGAATCATGCACATATACCATCATATTGCATCATAAACTCCCCTTTTTCCAATCACCACTTTGATTCAACCCTTCAGCTCCGGTTCTCTCCTGCGTCGCCTGAGGTGACGCCGTTTCTGCCTGCAGATGAGTTTCATCATGGCCACTGGCATCACGGCGTCACGGGCGTCACGGGCGTCGGCGTCGCGCCTGAGAATCAAAGGACCAACCGATGCCTTGTAGAGCTGCAACCTCGATGGGATCTCCTGTGAGTTTGCCGTCCACGAGAACCTGGGCGGCCAGCTTCGGAGAGGTTGAAACCTGTTGAGGCAGGTTTGATTTCCCCCAGAAGTTTTGGAATATCTTGGGAATTTGGTCTATTATGTCTATTCTGGTCTCTCAGTAAGAAAAGCATTTTACAAATCGAGGAAAGCTTCTGATCAAACAGCCTGATCAACTGATCATTCAGCATTTCTAAGGTCGCAACCAGGGAGTGGCAGGCTGCCAGCACAAGAGCTGCAGCAGTCTCTGCATCGGCCACTTGAACCTCTTCCAACACAGGAGATGGTACTGTACGATGGTCAGGAGGCATACGGGGGGGTCCCACATCTCAAATAGATAGTCTTTCAAAAATATCAAAAAATGTCAAAATAATATGCTGAAATGTTGCGGCATGTTGTGGTGCAATGTCATTGCCATGGCCTTTGGCAAATGTCCATCTGCTCCCGGCTCGCTACTTCTGTTCACCACACCTTGGTCCACTGCTAAAAGTCACAGTGACGCAGCAGAAGGCAACAAGAACAGCCATGTCGTTGCAAAGCTCATTGATCTTGATTTTTTGACTAAATTTAAATTATGTGAAGTTGATTTAGTTGATGTTGAAGAATGCACTTGTATCTACCAGGATTTGGATCTGGACACAAATTCTCAGGTCTCGGCCCACAGGCACCAGGGTATCAGTGGTGAGGGTGCCAGTCTTGTCGAAGAGGCAATGCGTAAGCTGACACGGAGGCTGGGAGGTGCATGCAGCACTTAGACACAAGTTTGGATATGTTTTATTATGTTTAATTGTTTGGATATGATGATATGTTTGGATATTGAAAGATATTTCCTCCGGTGGAAAAACATGGAAAAATGCGTGGTTCCGCCCCTACACAAAGCCACAAGCCCCGAAAAATGGGATGCTGCCACCTCCATGGTCCCATGGTCCCATGGTCCGTGCCTTGCCCGCCAATGGCACGCGGTAGGGTTCTGTGCAGAAGACCCCTGCTCGTGAGAGTGCCATCAAGGCCTAAGTATGACAAGGGCTATGCATGGCTATGCGGCTATGCGTAATGCTATGCATGCAATCATGCAACTTCGCTGAAAGCATCTGAGAGCATTTGAGCCATTTCATCTTGGAGAACAGACTGAGAACACCGGATCCGAGGCAACAAAAGCATTAAAGTTCCATGAATAGGTATGCGGCAGATGTGCAGCACGGTAAGAGCTAAGCACAGAATAGGAAAGATTCCCAAAGGGGCACAAGCTCTTCCCAGCCAGGAGGCTGTGTTGACAGCCATGGCAGTCTGGATGGGCAATTGCTTCGGTACCACCGCGGTCAGGATCAGTACGCACCTTGGAGAGCATTGCATTCCTCACAGGTCTTAACTTAGTCCACCTTTACAGTCTTGCAATAATTACATTAGTACCAATAGTTCTTTATGTTCTTTGATTGTTCCTCTTGATCCAGACCTGACTACACCTTCAGAATTTCTTGCAAAGCATGGATCGACATTGGGGAGCGGACTTCACCAGCAACTCATGAGGCGTCTTGTCACCTTTTTCCAAGCCGACCTTGAGGACGTAGCCTGGTGCAAAGATGTGCAAAAATGATCAAAGGAACTCCCTCTAGTTTGGCTGGTCAGATTCTTACCAAATGAATCCAAGCAGTACAAAATGCGCTCTTCGCATGGCTGGCTTTGGAAATTATATTTACTTTTCCAGCGTCGTCCAATTCTGTCAGTGCGGAATTGTGGCATGGCAGACCGCCCAACCTACTGCACTTGGTTGGCCAGTCTTGTGCAACCGAAATGTCGTGGACCACTCTCGGAAATGAAGGATCTTGAGGTACACTGAAGTTGAAGGCTGCTCCCCAGTAAGATTCCGATAAAGATCACAGAATTTCCTTGCCAGAGCACTTGGAATTTCAAAAATGAAATCGCAGCCCACCATGGAAATTATGATAGGGCTGTTGGGAGGAGAGTACATTGTCATCTGATCAGGTTTATTTGCCAGCGCAGAGGCCCACAATGCAATGGGGGTGTTGCTGGTTTCCTTGAGGCCTTCTGTACAATCTGCCTCGCGTTGTTTCCGCACCTGGGCACGAAACTCCTTTTCCTGTTCCACGAGCTCGCTGGGAAGCTGATGATACATCACCTCTGCAATTTCACCAGCGCAGCTTTGCAGCTGAAGAATCAGTTGCATCAGGATCTGCAGCTGTGTGTAGTCCAAAGGTGCTTCACCGCCCCATCGCTTGCGTGCCTCCAGCATCCCCTGGTTTAATGTGCCCTTTCGCTTTTCGGGACGGCCAGTGACCCATTCTCGTGCACTGTAGCCAATCTTCCTGCCCGACTCCTGGACGAAATCCCTGATATAGGACTGGAAAACACGGGCTCGGCCTGCACGCTTCTCAATCACCAAATGATGACCAATTTGGTCCAAAGCGAAGAAGTGAAAGCAATGGGGCATCATTTCATTCAGAATGCGCTCAAGCATCTCTTTATTGACCTGCTCTCGTGGCGGTTCTGGCATATCTTGCGACAGGATGCTCCAAAGGATGTCTGCAAACTCATCGCAGCGGTGCACGTGACCACATCTGCTTTGTGAATGCTTAATGGCAGCTCTTGCCGTAGCAAACTCTCTCTCGCCGGGCAGGGCGAAATCTGCAAAGGACCAATCGATTGAATCCAGCTCTTTTGCTCCAACACACCTCACGCATTCAGGCTTCAATGAAAGTGTTTTGGGATGCGCTGCCACTTTCACCCTGCCACTCTTTTCCAGTTCGGCAACCTCAGTGGCATTTTGTGCCTCCAAAATCACACTGTATTGACCATTCAACTCCGGTTTGCTCTTCAGACCATGCAGCTGCACAAGTGTGCCATGTGCCATACCCGTAGCAGCCATGCCAGTTGCCCCTGTACTCTTGGATGCTGGACGGCATGAAACAACTTGAGCCAATTGGAGAGAAGAGTCCAACTATGTCCAACTATGTCCAACTCAAATTTCTCATCCAAAGTGCACACTTCAACTGAGCATAACTGAGCATTGGCCAACAAGTCCGGTGAAGCCCAAAGATAGTCCCTAAACCATCCTCAACCCCAGCGACCCCAACAACCCCTCCAATTGCAGCACCTGCTGCTATGAGCGCACAGAAAAGAAGGATCACAATAGCCACAATGACCTGAAGGCCCACTGAAGGCAGACTGGCGTCCAAATGTTCAAACATGTTCAAACATCAAACAAGTCAGCGGCTCCAACTTTCAGATCTTTCAGCCCGTTGAGGCGTCAAAGTCTCCAAAATCCTCCCGCCTCTCGAGTGTCTCCAGAGACCTGCCAGGGACTTGAGCTGCCCGCGCAGGGTATCAGGTTTCATCAGGTTTTCTCACTTGTTTCATATTGTTTAATCATCTTAAATCATCTTAAATCCATCTCTCCACATAATATATCATAATATTATTGCACTTTACCAACGGTCATCGTAGATGTGGCCACGGCTCACCTTATCTTGGGAGAACTCGATCATCTGCAGGAGTTGACCCTGCGATGATGCGAAGCCCGTACGCACCTGCAGCGCCACGACCAGCGCCACGGGAGTCTGTACAGATGGGATACAAATGACATACAGCTGACTGAGCTGAGCGCCACATAGGCCAAGCAGCCCTGGTTGGGAGTGGCTGGCACCTAAACTCGAAACGACGATTTGACCCAGGGAGTCCCATTGAGATGGGACGATCGAGTTGGAAACCATCGGTTGAAAAATAATTCCTAACATATAAATAACATACAATAAGATACAATAAGTGTATAACTTTATAATGGCGTATGTATTAATTATAGCACATGATTAATAGCACATTATATATACTATCACTGAAGTGAGTCCCTTATTTGAGCAACCCACGTCGCTGGCAGGTCTTGTCGCCTCGACCTGTTGGCATGTTCATGGAGCAGTTGTATTCAAAGGGGTCAGCTTTGGAAACAGCTCCAGGACTTTTGATTCGTACAAGTACGAGTGTAGTGACTTGAATTCGGATGGACCGGAAATAACTCATCTTGCGCAGGGTCTGAGTCTCTTTTCGGCCACTCCAAAAGCAAGTGGTCTGGCAGTCTGGCATGGTGGCATGGTGGCATGGTGAGTGTCTAGTAGTGTCTGGTTCAACATCGACGTAACTCGAGGTTCCCCCGACCTCCTCCTTATTGGTGCCCTCTGTGGCGCGCACAATGCGCGTGCCTGGCACATCGTTAGCGTTGATGTGTGCAGCGGTGCCAATCGGATGAATTTCGCCCGACCTGAGAACAGGCAATGGACTCGATCTCGGCCCTGCAGATCCAACGTTCTGTCCTTGTGCGAAGGTCAGAAACAACACACGTTGATGCCTGAAGACATTGGCATTCGATGCCATCGCCGTCACAGTGTTGGCATTTGCCTTTGCTGCAAAGGTGTATAGTAAGGCCCTTGAGATGCCTTGAACATTCCTGGAAGTGTCCTACTTCAGCTTCAACTGTCATTTCTGGTAGGGATACAATTGGAATCCATAGACATCAGTAGGTCAGGAAAGCTTTGCGGTCCCATGGGGTGCTCCTCCATGGCCAGGGCATCCTTCATTTGCGGTGCGGACTCACCTGTGAGACTTGCCTCGCTGGCCACCGCCTCACGACTTGGGCGGTTACAGGGTTACGGCGGTTGCAGGGTTTGGCATTTTTTGACTTGAAATGTTGTGATATGTTGTGATCATGATCAGGCTTTGGCGGTTTCGCTTGTGATGGTTGGGTTTTTGATACACAAATTGGGGCACACATCTCCTATCAGGGCCAAAAACAGCAGTCACTTTCAATCTGCAACAAGCCTGATGCAGCAAAAGATATCTTGCCTCACCACGGATCATCACGCAGTCGCAGGGCACAATGTCTGGTGCCACCTGGCACAACTTGTAAGCAGCATGCCCGAAGTAATTTGGCCATAGCACAAATGTGTGTGTGTGTGTGGTGTGGTGTGTGTGTGTGTTTTTGCGCAGCATAACCATCTGCACTGACCCTCTACCACGCCTTCTCGTCGGGCGTTGCTTCGGTGTTGCTCTTTACCTCACAGCTGATGAAACATGATCAAACCACCAGAAAACCCACTTTGAAAGATGAAGGTAACCCAAGGTAACCCAAGGATCCCAAGGTAAATCGGATACCTTGATGATAACTGAGCCCATCGAGGCACCGTCACCAGCTCGATCAGGTCTCCGGGAACAAGATCCGAAGTGCCTCAAACTCTGGCTCTGGCCCTTTTCCAACGCAGCTTGTAAGAGTTGTACGTTTGTGTCATTTATGAAATTTATGATGTGGTAATATACAGTAATTCTATGTAATTCTTATAAAACTGTTAATATGCGGTTCATCCCAACTCATCCTAATTCTCCCATTGGCACCACATTGCTGCGACGTGGCTGGTGTGTCGCCCGGACTGAGGGCACCTACTCTTTTCGACCCACTGGCGACCTCTGTAGACCTGCTCTGAAGGATGGCGCCGTTTTTTTGAAATGGTGCTGGCCAGTGGTTCTGAGGCTAGTTGCATCCACTTCATGCTTGTATATGATGCTATATGCCTATATTTAATTCTACACGTGTATGGTTTGTTTGCATATATATATATATATCATTACATATTTGTCATTATATATATATCATAATATATTTGTCATTAATTATATATATATATCATAATATATATATATATATATCATAAACATATTATATATATAACATTATAAACATATATTATATACACATTATAAACATATAGTATATACACATATGTGTGTGTGCATATATAATATACATATTGTAAACGTGTGTATTTATATAATTAATTATATTAAAATCGGAAGAATTGCCATCAGACCGAAGTAACTGTCTGTGAAATGTCATAAGAATAGCGAAGATAATACAGTCGAAATATATCAAAATGCTGCTCCCAACATGGCAAGACCAATCTCACGGTGAGTTGTCCAAACATGCCACTATGACCATGATGGAAAAAGACTTTGTGCCCATGTTGTTCAGCATTTTCATGGTCTTCAGCCGCTGAAAGACGCTGGTGGACTCCATTGTGAGAATCACCCTGGGCGGGAACAAAACAGGGTTAGATCATGTTAGATCAGCCACAAGTGCTGCTGAACGCTGGTGAAGTCCATAATCTTTGTCATGAAGCGAACACTGGTTGCAAGCCACCAGCAGTCACTTTTCGGACTCTTAAGCCCAGCACAGCAACTGCATCAAGGTGTAGTTCACAAAGTCATCTGCTGCGTAGACGAGCGCAACGAAGATCTGCAGATTGGACAGGGAGGTTTGCTGCTGCGTCTTTCACGCATTTTTTGTTGTTTGACGAGCAAAGGATCTTGGCAATAAGAAAATGTTGCCCCTCACATGCCAATGTGCCAAGTAACCCTAACCTCTGTGGTTCATGGTGGCCCTTCATTCATCATTGGACCAAAACATGCAGAAACTGCTGTCGCCCAACCTGGAAAATCACTAAGGGCGAAAGTAACTGCTCCTGGCAAAGCTATGCTGAAAATGGTCCGAACAGGTTGGGAAACCACAGGAGGTCAGACAAGAACAGTAGCACCCATCAGATTCAATCAGAATCAAGCACTGTGAGTTTTTCAAGTTCTTCAGTGGGTTTTTCAAGCACTGCAAACCATGAAAAATCGTAAAGTCGCATTTGCGCCTTGTAGCACTGCATAAAGGTTGGCAGCTCTACCTGTGCATTCCAGGCTGACCGGAGCTGTCCCTAGGATTGCTACCACTACAGTATGCGATAATTGACAAAATTAGTAACCAAATGTAACCAGGGGATATCTGAATAGTATGGCTGCTGAAATGTCATAATATCGTTGATTGACATTGACATTACATTCCATCTGCGCCTCCAACAGGTTTTCGCCAAATTTCTCCTTGAGATGTTCTGCATCGTCACTGCTCAAGCCCTTAGCCTCAAGAAAGGGCAGCATGGTCCCAGCATGGTCCCAACGGGAAGTGGAAAGAATTGGCTGGCTAAAAGGCAAATGAATATTAATATAATTTATGATGTGTCCACAGCGTGTAAAAAAAAGTAGCAAGTAATTAATAGTAATTATATACAGTACAAGTAGAAGCGAAATCGAGATGAAGAAAGTAGAAGTGCAAAACAGAATTATTTTTTTAAGAAGTGCTTGCTAAACATCTAGCTATGGTTCCAGCATGTTCGACTCTGCTGATTTCTGCCCACTGGTTCATTTCCAGCCATTGGCCTCAAGGTACTTCCCCAGGGGCTCGCTAACTGGGCACTGCAAAAGCTGAACCTCACCAACCTGCCACTGGTCATCACTGGTCATTCAGCGGAGAAATCCCCGTGTTGATCTTGTTGCGGGGCAAAGATGATGTGCCTCCTCATCTGCATCTGTGCCGTCACCTGATACCCGGAATGATGGGATGATGAAGTGAATCTGGACGATTCAAACAGTTGAGTGAGAAAGAAATAAGGAGCAGAACGCGACATTGAAATATGACAACATGTAGCCGTGCCTGGCTCGAGGTATTCGTAATGCTGACGCTGGAAAATGAAGCCCAAGCGGCAGGTTGTGTCACAATACCTGGCCAAAGAATTTCATCCGTGATTTCCAGTGACAAAATGGAGCTGCTACGATAGGAAGCTGAGGACACCACGTCAGCGGTACTAGTGCTGGTAGACCCCTGTGCCTCCCATCCACAGGATGACTGTTGCCACACCCAGTGTCCAAACTGAGCTTTGGGCGGTAAAGGCACCACCTGACATGGCGGCCATGGCGTTTTGAAGCTGAAGATCTCGAAATCCATGGAGGGCGACAGGCGATATGGCTAGGCTCTTGTCCTTGTCTACTGGTCCCTACTTCCACGCCTGAACGTAGTAGCCTTCTCGCACTTGTCGAGCGTCTTGAAAATGCACTGTAGCTCGGAAGCCAACCTGTATGGCGGTGTAGACATCAAGATACACCGACACCGAGGTTCAGCATGTAGCCATGCAATGTCTTGCAACAACATCCGTCATCCGACATCCCATGACATCCCTCTGCCTTCCACCGGCACAGAAGGAAGAAAAATGCGTGAAGGGAGATCCTTGGTGCCATGATGGGCCATGACATGCCATGATTCCAAGATATTACGATCCGTGATCACCGGCGCTCCAGCGCTCCAAGGAACTGCCTATGGGACTGCGGACGGTGACGCACTGCCAAGCATCGTCCCAAAGAGGGATGCGCTCGCCCACGGATTCGGCGCCTGGCACCGCCACAGAGGAGATTCTTGATGAATCGATGAACTGCAGAGGTTTCACGCTGAGGGATCTGCCCACTCAGAGGGAAGCTCGTAGGGCATTTTGTCCTGAACAATCATGAAACATCTGCAACATCACCTGCATCCTGCATCATCTACTTGGTGCATTTGCGACAGAATACCCCTACTCATCCCTACTCCCAGAGAACCATGGCATGTGACCCGTGGAAAAAGAAGATGTAACTGGCAGATGTGAAGGCATATACTTCGCTTTGGGTCGCTATATGGCACTGTATGGCACTGTGATACCCTGCGATGCCCTGTGCGTCCTCTTCTTTGGTGCCATTGAGGAAATCCTCTCTGTTCTTTTTCCGGATCTTCTCTAAGGCCACCTGAAGCTACCCCACATCTCTTTGGTGTGACCATGTGTCAGCCATCGGGTTCACATCCACACATATCCACACTACACAAGATCAGCTGGAATATGGTCAACACATTCTGTTATATTGATTGTATCCTATCATCAACGTGCCAGTTGTTGTGACATTTTTTGTCAATCAGGCCTGATGAGCTTCGCCAGAGGTTGAGATGCAAAATTGCAAGGCAATGCCATGAAGTGCCTGGGCCCATCTGGATGGGGTTTAACCAAAATTGGAGATCTGGATCAAGTCAAGTGACTTAAGTGGTTAACGTGGTTAAGACACTAAAAAAACATCGCTGATTTTGGATCCAAACCACTAAACGCCTGATCCCATCTGGGAATCTGGGGTCTCCGGCAACAAAACAGGCCAAGATGGCAAACCTTTGCGGCGCAGCAGGCACGTGCACCTCAACAACGTCCAATGTGAAAGGACTAGAAACAAACATGGCTCTCCAGCGGTGACACATCAGTGGTTGGTGTGTGGTCGCAAAGCCGGTTGAAAAAGAAGAAACTTGGACGGTGGCAGCAGAGCCAAAAACCACCGCCAAGGGAAAAACTGCTGAATGAAAGCAAACAGTGAAACAGATGAAAGAGAACAGAAAAACTGCCATCAAAAGAAAACCCGGCCCGATGAAGATGGGTTGACCTGGTCATGTCTCCAACTGATCAAGCGGGGAGACCGCTCTGGCGAAGAAGAACTCAGCGAAAGACAAAACCAGGGCAAAACATCAACAACGGGTCTCACAGGACGAAGCCAGACCAAGATCACGAAGAAGCCCTCACGGAAGAGTCGTCAGAAGGGCAGCTGAAGAGTCATACGGCGAGGGGCAAGACACAGCGGCCAAATGTTGGCCAAACTTCAGATACCCCAAAATAGGGGATGGTTAATATTAACATGTGTATATATATATATATAATAGATATAGATATAGATATAAGATATAAGTAAGATATAAGATATTAGATATTAGATTTTAGATTGTAGATATACAGATATACAGTAGATATTGATATAGATAGAATTTAATACACAAAAACATGTTTGGTTATATTTCAATACATTTGAATATACTAAAATTGAATAGAATTGACATCTACGCAGTTGAGGCCTTTCACTCGGTTTCTGTTGTCAGCCCCCGACAGTGACTTTCGCCAGCGAGGGCGAATGCCGCAGCTCGTAGGGCTTGCCCATGGCGATTTTAGAAATCCATAGAGTTCAACTTGTTCAACGAAGATCTCTGAAGTTTTGCCTGGTTCGTCACTGGTTAGTCTTTGTCCTGGAGGATCCTGCAGGATCCTGGAGGATCCTTGAGTTCTATGTCGTGCTTTTGTACGGAAAATCCCTTGAGGGGTTCTGCAGGTGCAGCAGGGTCAGGGGGCTGTGTTTGAAGCTAGTTGCCGGCTTGTTCGCTTGGTTTGGGTCTGAGGGCTCTCAAAGGAATCTTACAGGATCAGCATTACATCATGTTTTATGATTCGTTGGCAAATGCCTTGGCGTTGGCTGTTGTATGCTCTTGGCACTTTGACTGCATGTCTTGTACGGCATCACCATCCTTAAGCCCAAAACGTATGCACTTGATCGCCAGCCAAAAAGCCAACCAGCTTGCAACAGAGTTTCAATTCGATGATCAAATAGGCAATCTCCGGTGCTCACAAGTTCAGGGCAGAACACAGTTTTAAGACTCCAAGCGATCTTCATCCAAGCAGCCTAGTATCCAGGGACTGCAGGAACATTGGCTCTGGAACACACTGAGGATCCATCGCCATCTACGTTTGCGGTTCAGAATTTGTCTATCTGTGTCTATCTGAACTCTGAGCACTTCCACGGATGGGCCCAAACTGCAACTAGTAGCAAGGATCTTTCAAACAATTTGTTTATAGATGTTTATAGTTTATATACTTTGGATGACTTTGGACTTCACAGGAATTCCTTGGGACATCCGTGGAGTGGTGACATTGACAGCAAAAAGAGAAAAATATGCCGAATGGCCGCGATCTGTCAGGCTTCGCTCAAGGGTTGTTCCACCTCGCGAGCCTCACAGCACTGGAGTCACTGGAGAGGCTCTAAAAGTGATGCTCGAAGTTGGAAGTGATGCTATTTTTGCTGTATGGTATTTCCAGGAGTATTTGTGAGATTTATCACAGTGACTCAAATGCCAAATCACTCATCATGGAGCCTCTATCCGTTCTAAAATGTTCACTGGAAAGCTGGATGATATTGTTCCTGAATCGCATTTTTGTTATGCCTTTGATTGACATTATGAGAGGCCACACCAGTGAGCTTCACAAATGAAAAGCTACAATACACTGGAGAAAGACTTCAGAGACCGGGCAGTGAAGCTTTTCCATTGGCTTGTTGGTACTGGCATTCAAAGTGCTTTGATGCACGATTCCAGTTTATGATTCTCACGCAAGCTCCACTTGTACCGACCTATCGACGTCGACTTCTCGGTCGCGCGCCGCCATCTGTCGCTTGCGTCTCACGTACAGCGCAGCCAGGATAGCGGCAAACAGCAGGACGATGCAGATGATGAGGCCTGCAGACTCCCACTTTCTTGAAGAGTCCACTTCAGCTGTTCACCATGTCCATTCTGTTGGAATTCGCAATGCCAACAGATTCCAACAGCTCTGAAATCTCAAGCCCCAGCATCCCCAGCATCCCCAGCATGTTGCAGCTCCACCCAACAGCACCACTTTTCATCACTTTTCAGCATTGGCAGCTCCACGGTTACCACGGTCACCATTTTAGACCATGATCCCCCGCAGATTCCGAGCCCAACGGCTTCCTGTGGAAGGGCCTTCACCTGGCAAGTGCCGAAGAGCGATGCCGATCAGCAGAATGGTTCAGTGGTGACTATTGAGGATATTCTCTGTGACTATTAATGATATCTAATAGAATATATTATATATAGAATCATATAGAATTGCATAGAATCATATAAAAACATATTGATTCTATATAATGATCATGTCGAAAATCTGCGCACTGCAGTAAGACACAACTGGCAATTCAAACAAAAATGACCCCAGCAGATTGCCTGGTACTCCCTTTCTATCATGGCTCCGGCCTTTCACACGATTTCAGTTGAGGCAGTGTCGCAGGTAGAGGAGAAATTGGCAAGACTGCAGCCAGAGATTGCAAAGAGTTGGCAGATTTGCAAAAGGCTCTCTTTTTTTTGGCAAGGCCTCTCTGGCTGTGCAAAAGCGGGGGAAATGCCGGAGAGCAGCTTAGCTGCTTGCCAGAACTTGGTGTTGCAGCAGCGCTCTTGCCAGGATATGTACAAGTGATGTTCTGCAAGTAGCATCCATCCACATAAGATAATCCACATAGCATAATCCACATAGCATAACTCCAGAGTACTCACTGGTTTGGTTGGATGGACCATTGGATGGACACTGTTACGCAACGTTCACGTCCGAGGTGGATTCGCTGGCCATGGCACTGGCCAACCATCGGGGATGCACCTGGTTCATCACAAATACCACAAGACTAGCAAACCAAGGTGTCACAATGTGCCACAAATATCTACAGACTACAGATCTATCATGTTCATTCATGTTCTATCTTTGGAAATGGAATGAAATGGACGTCAAGACTTTGTTCTATCAGTTCTGATCGAGGAGGGGAAAAAAAAAGATGCGCGCGATTTCCTGCGATCTGACAAGGTGCGTTGGGGGCTCGCAGTTGCAATGCTGGTAATGCCTGGCGACATCTGGTGAATAAAAAAAAAACATCAGAGATTGAGATGTTGCACCAGTTACACCCCCTTTGGATTTCAAATGATTCAACAAACATGGCAGCACGTGGCCAGTAGCAAAGTGCTCCAAAAATGGATCTGTCTGAAAATGGGGCATAGCGGCATACCGTGTTATATTCCCAAATTGCCATTCAACAAGAACGAAAATATGGCAAATTGATGAGTAATCATGATCAGCCAACGGATTCTCAGCCCAAATTTTGTTCGAAAGTGTCCAGCAGCTCCGCCTGGTCTTGGAGAGTTTCAAGGGTGAACCGCTCCATCCTCTCATCAGGACTTCGGGCTCAGCTTGGTGCACGTGATAGAACCAATGCCTTTGCCAAAGCACTCAATGGTTCAATTACTGTTGGCATGGCAATGGGAAATCCCAAATACCCATGATTCATGGGAATTCATCCGTATAATGGGGATCTTCCATTGCCATCCATTGCCAGGGTTGGTTAGTGACCATGGTTTTTCCCTCCATTGATCAAGGAAAAGGACGTGACATTCATGATCATTCATGATTCATCAATATTCATCATCTATAAATCTATAAAGTCTATAAAGCGTGATTGTGGGGTTCGTACAAGGCTCATCTCGGAGTCTCATCGACTTCAATCGTCCAGTCAGAAGCATGGGTCGCCTGCCTCATCGAGCACATCTCATGATCGCGTGGTATTCGGTTCGTCTTCTTCCAGTACTGGTACTGCTTGGTATCGTTGCGGAACCTGGAATGTTCATGGAATGTTCAATCTGTTGCGGAAGCTGTTTCATGATGGAGTGGCAAAAAATGATGTACATCGCACGTTCCTTGTCCTTGAGATTCTCAGTCTGGACTGGTTGCTTCATATCACTGCAAAGGACCCAAAGGTTCAAGTGTAACAAGTTGACTTTCCGGTCTGCTGAAAACATATCAACAAATCAAACAACTACACTTTACACTGCCAAAGTTGCCTCCAATGACCACTGAAGATGGGCACCTTGGTGATCTGTGGACATGTCTTGACCGAAACACGGTGGCATTTTAGGGCAACACTCACGTATCAATGCACCCATAAATTTGATCAAAATTGATCAAGTTTGGTGCGAAACCATATTTAACATTGTTAACATTATATATATACACCTATAATATGCATAATATATAGATATGTGTGTATACGTATAATATATATATGTAATCACTGTAGATGTGTATCGTATGTATGTATCTGTATATAATACATAGATATATATTATCAAACTATCCAACCATCCAATTTGGAGGGTTGATAATTTTGAGCCATACCGTGCTGACATGTCCTGGGGCCCAAACATCCTCAGATTCCGCCCGAAGATGCGCTGCTTCCAGGGATGCACGATGCTTGCGAATGGCGGAGATCAAAAGGCCTGGGGCAACGCATGGAAACCCACCATATGGGTCCGTGAAAGTGGATACACCCCAAAAAAATAGCAGTTCCAATGGGGAAAATTCAGATTGACTGAGATTCGGTGAGTCTGGTAACCGGATGTAACTGATATGATGGACAAAAAGAATGCAAAACTGCTTTTTAACAAAATAAAAAATGAACATGTCGAAGATTTTGGTAAACCCAGCATCCCAAGCCTCGGCCCTGGTTGCCAACAAGCGCGTCTCGCAGCTCTTTCCCAACGTCTGGAAAAACCTTCGTTGTACACTGGGTGCAACCTATGATCGTCACCGTGACACGAAAGCTGCTAAGGAAAAGCCAATGATAAGCTAATAACGGTGAAAGAATCATGATCTTGCCTGCAAAGGCAAAGCATTTCCTTCTCCAGTTCGCAAGATCCGGCCATAGTTGAGGGGCAGCAGCCTGGTACTGTCATGTACTGTCACGTTTTTTTTTTTCTCTCTCTCTCCAACGGTTTTTTCGCTGTCGTCCTTAAAGGGTTCCGCTGTCCAAAGAGCAGAGTAAGTTCTGCACTTGCGTTCGTTTCCAGCTCGAGATGCCAGCTTCTGCAGGATATCATCAAACAGAATATGAGCGACCTTCCCCAGCGATTCGATTCGATCCGTATCCGGGTAATGCCACTCTGACCCACTCTGACTCTGACGCAAGCAGTGCCATGGCCTCCCGATTGCAGAAGAACACAATATCCCCCGCGCTGTAAATGACCCGCGCGGTCGCCACCTGACGGTGACACCGGTGACACCGGTGACCTGGCCATCCGATGTCCGGTGGCGCCTCGGGGAAGTCCGCCAAGCTCAGTGGACGGGCGATTTCCACGTCCGTCCGCAACTTCAGCACCTGGCAGGCCGATGGCAAGTAGCCGCCTGGTAGCCCTTGCTGTGGTTCTGGGAGATCGTTAGATCTGGACAGATGAAAAATGATGAAAACATAAATCAAACCACCAGTGGTCTGTTGAGGCGAGGCACTAAGTCATACTTCCAGCCTTGTAGGCGTTCTTGTTCCTTCAGTGAAAAATCAGAAACATCACGTTGGTCATATGCTGGAAATTCCTGGATGTTCTGAGATGTCAAGTTGGTCGGCGCCACCCGTCCTCCATCATTGCATAGGCCACGCGGTGTTTGTACCACTGCCGCATGTGATCTGTACCAACAATCCGCTGAAAATTCTGTTCGTCCAGCGTCTCATTTGGAGTTGCCACCTGAAACAACCACAGCTATATAAAACATGCTAAAACACACATTACTCAATTACCTAATATTATTCTTCCACCTTCATGCCACAATATGCCACAATATGCCACACAGCATACATAACATTCACAACATGCTACAACAATGAACAGTAATGAATCGAACAATTGCATCAACCACGGCGACGGGATGCCTCACCTTCAACTTGGCAGCAATGTATTGGCCAACCAGGACATCCACCGCCTCTGCACAGGCCTGCGTCTTGGCAATGGGTGACGTATAGACCTGAGTTCCACATGAGTTCCACATGAGTTCCACGTGTTCCATAGATCCACACAGATTCAAAGAGGTAGACAGTTGGGTTTCTCCAAAGATGCTGGATACAGTGGATACATCACCGATTAAAAATGATAAATCCCCAACTTGGCATTTTAATATATTTTAATCATGATTACTAAATGATTACTATATAGTTACCCATTACCCTTGGGGCCCCATGTTCAGGGCCAAGTTGCAAACACCTGATACTTCACCTCCAGGGCCAAAAAAGAGGTTGCCACATGGGTCACATGAAGCTGGAGCAACACAGCGATACACAAGGGGACGTCCAAACGTTGTTTTCCTTATCTTTGATGTCTGAAGATGAACAGGATCAACGTCATCCAGGCCTTTTCCACAAAAAGCCTTCCAAGAAGGAGAATGGATGATGCTGGAGATCTAAGCAGCGATCCAATAAGAACCTGAACACGCAAAAAAATGATAGTCTGTAATGTAATGATTGCAAATGTGTGTTCGCATGTCTTCGCATTGACCACAGACATCCACAGACCATCAGGACTAAGTGATCTAAGTGCCGATTCTGTGGGGACCACATGGGACCACATTCAGTTGAGGCGCGGCAACTCGGAGAGGTTCTCCTTTGGCAGGTAGCGGGTAGCCACGTGCTGCAATGGGAGAATCCTCCCGGCACCATGAAGAAGGCAGCGGCCAAGCAGCGTAAAGGTTCGCGAATAGACCTCGCCATAAAGCAAGTTGAAAGATCTGGAAGTATATTGGGGCAAACATTCAGAGCCGGATGTCTCCATGGTGATACTGACCAACACTGACTAACGGTTGATGAACGTGATCCCATGACATGATATCCGATGTCCATGGCCATGAAGTGACCGAAGGCGAAGACAGCTCCAGGGCTCTGGCTATGATGTCCTGCTGCTCCCCTGACATGAAGTGCTGTAGGGTACCGTGGTCCTTCCAAGGCCGTTCACGGTGAGAATCACAGCCCGGAACCCGCCGGAACCCCACCCTTGACTGGGAAGAGAACGGAGAAGAATTCCTGGAATCCCTCAGTATATCAGACCGCATACCACAGGACATGGCATTGGAAGAGCGTAGCGTTCCTATAACTCGGCATGTCGTTATCTCACAACTCACAAGGATGAATTCACGCAGTTGTGGTAAGTGAATGTAAGTGACATATGATATGCTATCCATGATTCACATCCACTACCACACAGATTACACCATGATTTTCCACCCAGCTCGGACCCACTGGGCATCGGCCCACGGGACCTGGACCACCAAGGGCACAGACCTAGCCATGGCAGCACTGACATCAGTGCCGAGGACTCAGAGATACTCGGCATGGGAGCTGAGGATGTGTGAAAAGAGAAGAAAGATGAATAAAGATGAATCCAAACAATCTGAGAATTGGTGCAAATATAGAACCAAACAGATTCAAACAGTCTCTTTGTAGTGGAGCGAAACAGCTTTCTGACTGGAAGTTTTGTGCATGGTCCCTGGCACGCCCCGCCATTGAGAACACTGAGGTGTTGTCTTCACCCATTTTCGAGATTTTCTGAGTAAATCTGTGGGGTCTGCTTTGTGCTTGAATGCTCCTTGGCTATGCCTGGCTATGCCTCAATCATGATGCTTATTCAAATTGTCAACGCACACCCAAACATTCAAGTCTCTAAATTATCTGAATTTGGGATCGCATTGGATCATCGAGAAAAAATCTGGAAGAAACATTGGCTGATTCCACCCACCACCTCTTCAGGTCGTTGGACGCAAAGAGGTAGCCGCAACGCACGTGCCTGCACCAGGGAGATCCTATCCAGATCTCCAGAGGACACCCAAAGTTTCAAAGTATAAATCCCTGTGGGAAGAGGCAATTCTATTGATGACATGAGTGGAATTGAGCAAATGGTGATCTTCAAGCTGTGGTGCCAAGTCCAACATGCTGACGCAGTCCCCGCCACGGGTGCATTGCAATGATTCCACCTTATCACCTGCTACTAGATCCTTTTGACATCCTTTTTACATCTTTTTACCATCTTCTACCGACTCAGACCCACTTGCGACTCATATCCACTCATGCCAACTGATGCCCGGTTGCCTGCAAGGTCATCAGTGAAGACGAGAGCGGCACTTGCGCCAGGACTATGCTGGCTGCAGCTGTCTCGGCGAGTCGGCGAGTTTGCTACATCAAGGTGTGCCACGGTGTGCCACTTCCCAACACGACCATTCTAATGCCATTCTAATGCAATGAACAAAATCCAACAGCTGGAAATGCGGGTCTTCCTGAGTCATCCTCAGTCTCTCACTTGGCACAGAAGCCTTGATCCACACATCGCCGAAAAGGGCAAGTCTTGCCTTACCTGCCAAGCTGTGCAGTCCCGAAGAGGGATCGGATTCCTGCTTACTCGGACTTGGATTCGTGCAGGGACTGTAGAATTGAAAAGCACTTCTACTGGTGCAAAATAGGAGTGATGATCTGCAGAGTGCCTGCCGCAAGTGCGGCAGTAGATTCTCAAGCACCAGCAAAATAGACCTGTGGATGCTGAAAAAATACTGCAAGACAAAAACCTTCAGCCTCAAAACACGCAGCAGCTCTTGGAAGGTGTAGCCGTGCAGCAAAAATGCTGAGAGCTCTGCGTATCTGTGAGACTACACGCAAGGAGAGGAGGGCCACCAGGAAAAGCACCACGTAGCCGATACGCATGCAGCAGCACCTGGCGGCTGCAGAGCTGTATCGGCTGATGAAATACACCCAAAGTGGGCAATTGGGCACTGAAGTGTTCATGCGTTCAACTTATATTGATAAGTCTATATACATTCTAATTCCATACAAAGCAAGACAAATCAAGACATAAAAAAAAAAAAAATCGGAGAGGCGGATGCGCAGCATGCCCCTCGCCTCCAAGGGTGAAGGACCCGGAAGCGCTTCAAGGACTCGAGCTCTGCTTCCGTTCACAATCCTCGGTGCATGGCCCGGCGTCACCCGGCGCCACATGGCTCAAGCCGCCCATCGGTAGGCGCCTCCGGGCGTCTTCGGCCACAGAAGCTGAGGCCAAGCCCAAGAACCAACGGCACTTCACCTCTGCACTGTCTGCACCATGCAACACCAACATCGGATGGAGGATATCTGAGTGGAGCAGCTTTTACAAAGTGTGGGACAGCAGCCAAGTGCAACAAGTGCAACAGAATGTGAAGTGACAGTAGTTCTCACGGTCGAAAGATGTCGAAAGATTCAAGGCGCAATCCAAGCTGCCAAGTTGCCCCCCAGGTCCGAGCTGCAGCATCAAAGGCGTAAAGTTCTTCAGTGGAGTTGCCCAAACGAAACACACAGGCCACACGCGTCAGCGCCTCATCGCACATTTTTTTGGTGCAACACTTGGCAAATAGGTCTTGTGCATTTGGGTCCCATCTATGTGGCTCCAACAGAGTGTTCAACCGGATCAACAGGCGGATGAAACGGAGTTACATTTGGCATCACAAAAACATCATAAGATACAGCAGAAACTGGGAAGCTATCGTCTCTATCGTCATATTATTCATATTGGCTTGCAGAAATACATGAGGTCCGATGGTGGACACCTTGGCATCGGCAAATCTGCACAACGATGCCAGCAACCACCCGGTGGCTCGACCTGGGAGATTACCGGGAATCTTCCAACAAAGTGGCCCGGTTCAAAAATGGGCACCAATGCACCTATGAACATTATATCTTTTCATATCTTTTACATATCTGTTTCATATCTTTACACATCTTTACATATTCCTAGTAAGCCATAGTAAACCATCCAACCTTGGCATCCTTGGAGATCACCAATGAGCCAACGGCACATGGATTTCATGGGCTAAGATTCGGACCAGTCCATCGCTTACGTCGGCATTCCCTTCGCATCCATTGGGGCACAGCATGGCACAGCTTCGGGCTTCACTCTTGGGACTCTTTGGGCCAGCGACGAATGCGGAAAGCTCAAGGATCCACTGCACCAAAGCTCACGCAAAAATATGGTATAAAATTATAAAGTCATTAATATATAATTTAATGGTATATATGATAGTATAATAATACTCAACAAACTTTCGGACATCTTCGACATAAGACCCTCAATAACTTTCCATACATTTCAACAGGGTTTTGCAAACCATTGAAAGTTGCCCCTGCTTTGATTTCCTCCAGTGAAACAAGCCGCACATGAAGCGCGTGTTGCCTGCACCATGCAGTTCATCCTTGGTGGGGATGTTTGCTGATTGGTTGTGGTTTTCTCTCTGTATTGGTGGTCCTCTGTTTTCAACTTTGGTTGGTCGTGGCTTAGTTTGGCAACCACGTGTATGTCACACTTTGACTACCTTAGGTTATACTTGGTTATCAGTGAGTCATACTGCGACAAGTGCTCCGTGTTTCAAGTTTGCAACCCGGAAGCTAGGTGTGTCTCCATAGACATTGATTGATACATATTGATACACTCATTGATTCTGGTACAACCATCCCATGTCCAGCCATCACTTTGCACCACTTCGCAAGCTGCATTGTGTGTGTGCGTGAGGTAATTAAGTTGTGACGCAGCAGTATTCGATACCATACAGCCACTCCGTACATTACAATTAACACAGCTTTGCAACCCAACAGTAGTGACGATTTCAAATGCAAAGCTAAGGCTAGGGGACACAATTGGGAGACAATTGGAAGATCTGACATGGAAACAAGCGGAAACCAATTGGGAATTATTGGGGGGCCACCTCTGAGAGACAACTGGGCATTGTGGGGGGCAAGTCGAAGACAATGTGACAATTGGGAGACAAATGGGAGACCACATCTGTGAAACAACTGGGAGACGATTTGGAGACCATGTACGGCGGCCTGGGAGACAAGTGGGAGGCAAGGTGGAAGACACAGCGGGAGACAAAATGGGAGACACAGTGGGAGACATAGTGGGAGACAAGCTGGGAAACAAAGTGGGGGACATTAAGCTGGGAGATAAGTGGAAGACAAGTTGGGAAACAAGCTTAAAGATAAGATGGCAAAGTGGGAGACACAGTGACAGACAAGGTTCCAAGGTTCTAGGTGGGTGACTAGTGGAAAACACAGTGGGAGACACAATGGGAGACAAAGTCTCAAGCTTCCCAGAACCCTGCGCATACATGCCAGAGAAGGGAGACGTCGCGATACCACCCACTGCTTCCTGAGATTGAAACCCAACAGCTTTCTTCTGTGGGGAACTATAACAACATTCTCGCAATATGGCTGGCGGCTAGTGGACATGCTTCCCCTGGTTTACCTGTAGTGGTTCTCAATCCCTATGAATAGCCAACAAAATTGCATCCGCTATCCTGACTATATAAGTTCCTCAATCGTCAAAAGCAATGTCAGTTGCCCGTACAACGCAACATGCCGTTCTTAACCATGCAATGTTCAGCAAACTTTATCCTGGAATCATCAACACCTCTGAGTTCGCCCTGCTACTTGCCACTTGAAATAGATACTTGCAAATACTTGCAAATAATTACTTGCAATACATAAGACAAGAATGTGCAAACATGCATTCCTGGGACCTGATGGCCCTAATATTTCTGAGAACTGAAATCTGAGATTGCTGCAATGCTCAACCTCGGACGGACATCCCGGTCGTGCAAGGTGCAAAGCAGTGAATAGTACGGAACTTACTATCAGAATTTCATAGATATTTTGTCACCCTCTTCTTACTTCAAGGGGCCTTTCAACAATAAGTCGAACCTCTATAGTGCAAAGGTGCAAGCCTTCTCTCACAGAATTGCTTGTTGCAGCATGTTGCAGCCATGAAACGCTAGAGCTTGTTTCAACCGCCCTTGCGCTTCCATGTCTGCAAAGTCCTGGCAATTCGTGACATGAAATTGATGCAAGGCAAAGTGAGAGGCGACAATCGGCGATGCTGATCTATTTGAATATTCTGCTGAGATATGTCCTCCTGCTGCTGCAACTCATGCTGTCGAGCCCATTCTCCCTGGCACTCTTCACTCACAAAGAGTGGTGGTGCATTTGGATAATTCGGGAAGTTAGCTTTTTGTGCAGTGGACTATTGCTCTGCAAGGTACAAAATCAAACGTCACGTCAAATTTTGGAAACTTGTTCTCAGCTGGGGCTCTTTTGAGACGTCCTTCCCCTGCATTTTGTTGAGGACGACAGCAAGAAAGCATTCGTTGCTGTATCTGACGCAGGCAAGAATGGAATCGCTTGATTCCAACAACAACAACAACAACAACACCACCACCACCACCAACAACAACAACAACCAGAACCCAGTGAAGGCTTTGACGCAACCATCACTACAATTCGGCACTGGACATCTCTATGCAGTAGAAATCTATGATAATCTGTTGGCTCATGGAAAGTGTCGATGGACACTGAGAATTTGGACTCTCAACGCCGGAGTTGGCACGATTTCCATAACAAGCCAGTGCAACCTGCAGCTTGGCCAGGAGAGCCTTGACTGCATCACAATCCTTGCAAGGCAGCGAGCCATGACTCTGTCATAATCTACCTCAGTTGTTCAGTTAAATAAACCCCTTAACCAAAAACATCCAAAAACCATCCAAAACCCCTAAATTGTAGACCTCCAAGACTTTCTGAAGGATATTTCGCATGCTACAAGTGCATCCTATGCATCATGGGTGCTTTGAACATTGTGGGCGCATGCTGTGGTAAGCCAACGAACGGTCCTGGATCAGGGCTGCCTCCATGCCTCCAGCGTGCCAAAGATGGTGGCAGATTCAACACAAGTCAGAAATCGCGAATCTACAGCCTGGCAGTTTGTCCAACTGAGATTTGAAACACATCTACTCCATTTACTCTTGACTGGAGCAGTTTGGGGACTATGAACACATCATCCATTCTCAGCATTTCACCTTGGGGAAATGCATTAGTCCACAGAGCGGCTGGTCACTGCTGGTGACTGCAGCAACAGTTGTCCCGTTCTGAGGCCCTGACAGCATCTTCTCCAAATAGTCCATGCCTAGACAGAACACGGCACACTGGACATCAAGACGCATCCAATGGAAACATCGTGATTCAGTCACGACAGTCTTCTACCTGGGGAATGCCTCCTCCAAAACTCTGAGGTACCAGCTAGAGCCAAGCAAAACGATGTCACAGAGTGCATAGCTCGTTTTGCTATTCCTCATTCGCACAAGCCGGCGAGTCTGCATGGGCCACTCTGAAAGCATCCAATAGGAGTCACTTCAACAGCCTGTTTTTGGTCTGTACAGAATTTACATGAATTTACGACATGATGTTCATGGCATTTCATGGCTTTTGCTATTTTTGCTGAGCCTTGAAAGTAGGTGAGATCAGCCAGCAATGTCCGTAGTCGTCGGATGTCACAGGGCTCTGGCTTTCCACCGTGAAGTCTCGGCTATAGCAGAGCTGTGCCAGCGATATGTGGAGATGCCGCGACTCCTGGCCCACTTGAAGACATGAGACACTGGAAAACGGCATAAGAAAATCAGAAGGACGTGTGCATTTCATCACTTCTGGTTAGCTTTTATTAATCCACCATGAAATTATCATTGTTAGAATATACAATATTCATCAATATTCATCACAGTTTAATTACATTGTAATCTTTTTGCATCCCACTTCAGGCTGAAGCCTTCTTCAGCAGCCACATATTGAATGGTGAAATACACGGCCCTGTCTGGAAAGTGCGGAGTGTTGTCAGGGGCTCCTCCTTCGTACTGACGGCGTTCTCCAAATATCGAAGTTGCCACCACGACACAAAGGACACCCGCAGAAGGAATTTCAGCTGCACCTGCTGTCTTGGAGTCTTGTAAGTCTTGCAGCAGATTTCAAGCCCACTACTGTTCCCATCTGTTCCCCAATGTCCACATATTTCGACTGCGGCAGCATAGGCCATCCGCCGCACCTGTGCAGTAGCGCCAACCGAGACGACTCTGGACTTCAGCAGCCGCCTCCCGTGTCATGGTGAAATATGATGAAACGCCAATCCTAAGAGGTGCACCTGGGTCACCTCAATCGTTGAATTTTTGGTGGACATGGGCTGAATCCCATCGCCTTTCCACGGATCGCAATCGCAGCTTCAGTCTCTCTGCTTCTTGTTGCCTGATGCAGATTGAACGAAATAAGAGGAGCTCGGTGAAACGTGTGACTTTCAGGGGTGTTCCATTATAACGTCAAAAAACATCACAAAGAGTGGCTGAGTGGCCATGTTATCCGTCCGACGGAAAAGGAAGCAAGATGATACGAGATCTAAAAGCAGCAAATCATCAATCAGTCAAAATAATTCAACAATTTGTCAATAATATTCAATCTAATTCAATAACCTTCCACTGTTTCACAGTATACCAAGTCGTCCGATGGGTTCCACGTGGTGCCATGCCTGGCTTCCAAATCAGATGCCCCGCCCCAAGCCTCGAGGCACTCCACACACCAAGGGTATTGGATTCGCAGGGGAAGTCTGGTGCTGTGAACTGTTCACTACAACCCTGATGGCCTGACATAGCCTGACAGCCTATTTCCTGTCTGGACTGAAACTGGGCCTGATTCTCTGACTTTACAAGTAGTCCAACGTGATTCACACTCTCTTTTGCTGCTGAATCTCGCGTCCACTTTCCTTGGCTTTTGAAACAGCACTGAAAGCATTGCGACAGGCAGCGTCTGGCTTCTTGACCAGATGAAACACTTGCGAGGCAAAAGTTGACAAAGAACTGTGCCCAACCACCTTGTGAGGCTGTTCAGATTGTTCGGCAGCTTTGGCACAAACGTGCAGGATGGCACATGCCAAATGCGAAGAAATTGGTGAGCGCGTTGCATTGGCTTCCTGATGCACGTTCCTTGCAATCTCCAAAGCAGCAGTGACTTGTTGTGCTCGAGTAAGGGACGAAAGCAATGTGGTGAAGCTCACTGAGTTAGGTTTCACAATCTTGTTCCGCATATCTTCCAGAAGGTCCAAGACAACCTCTTCACGTTGTCCCTTCATCATGGTGGTATATGTGACAACATCAGGATCTAAGTTCTCCTTTTGCATTCGTTTCACCTCTGCATGTGCACTTTGCAAATCAGAAACCTTAATGTGAGCAGAAATCAAACTATTGAAGGCAAAGGTACCAATCTCTACACCATGGCTCTTGGCCCGTTGAATCAAGTCCTCAACCGATCTGGCATCTGCGAACTTGGCCGCAAGCGACATGAGAGACGAGAAGGTGACATGGTTTGGCTGAACTGTGCATAACTTCATTTCTTCCAAAAATGTTGGCACCTCCAGGCAACTGGTCTTGTGCCGCTTGAGAGCCTTGAGCAGGGTATTGTAGCTCACTACATCAGGCGATAGATGCGATAGCTTCCGTTCTCTCATATCAAGCATGATCTGCCGAATACTTGCATCATCTCCTCGTAGTGCAAAGCCATTGAGAATCTTGTTGAAACTCTCCCGCCTCAGCGATGTCAGCGATGTGTCCCGCGACAAGTCCTGTGCCAGGCTCACGTTGTTTCCAGCAACCAGGGCTGTTACCAGAGCGGAGTAGCTTGCTCCATCCAGCTGGAGACGAGCCTGAAGCATCTTGGTGAAAGCATGATAAACTTCATTTGTCTTCCCCTCAGCAGCCAGAAGACTGAGATGCGCATTTCTGGTTGCCATGCTATCACAAATCTTCAACTCCAACGCTGCCCAGTCCAATGGAGTCATGTGAGATGAATTCCTGTATCGATCTCCGGCCATCATCAGAAGTTCATTGCTGGCCACATAGCGAATCTGATTTTGTAAGCGCACCTTCCTGGCCACCCGAAGGCAAGGCTTCAGCTTGGATAGGACCGACATTTGGACCGCACAGTTGGATACTTTCCTCAGTGGTTCATCTGGGTGATTTGCCATGCAACCGCTGTCGCCGCTGTCATCCCGATGTGGCCACCTCAATCGCGCAGCCAACGGCAACAGCCACAGGTTCTCATCATCTTCCACCAGAAGTCCAGGTAAATTGGGCCAATAGCCCACCTCTGTTGCTATTTCTTTCTGGATCCGACGTGCAACTCTCCAGTCCAGCAAGCGAAATTTGGAGAAGAGATCTCGAAAACGTGGAAGGCTTGGAGTCTCGGGACTGTCCTTCTGGGGCTGGGAGTCTGGCATTTTCTGGAAAGCTGCTACAAAAAAACCCTCAGTGCCAAAGCTATGTGGCCACAAGCGCAAGTATTTGCCGGAACTTGTGCTGCAACCCCAATCTCTGAAAGACAGATCCACAACTCTTGCATCAGGGTTGCCGGCGATAAGTTTCTCGCATTGTTCTTCATTCTCAAAGTAGTTGAAGGTACAGGTTGAATAAACCAAGTAGCCACCTGGTTTTAAGGTCGTCCATGCACTCTGGAGAAGGTTCTGCTGTCTCCTGAGAAGCCTCAAGTAGGCTTCGGACTGCTTCGAAACCCGCCATCGGTCCAGCACTCGACGATCTCGGCGAACATTTGCTTCAGCTGAGCATGGAGCATCCACCAGAACTGCATGAAAAACGCAAGGCATTTCACTGAAATCTTCACCTGGCAGCTCTGAAACCATCACAGATTGCACGCCACAACGTAGCAAGTTGGCACGAAGTCTCATGGCTCGTTCTGGATTGGGGTCGTTGGCCACCAACATGGGACCGATTGGACAGCTAGAGAAGAGCTCCAGTTCCAAGGCTTCAGCAAGTTGGATGGCTTTGCCACCAGGTGCTGCACACAAATCCAGCACTCGCAGATCTGGGGAATTCCCGGAGATCCCATCTGCCAGGGCCAGGAGAGCCTTCAAAACTTCCGCTGGCAACATGGATGCTGCGTCTTGGCTGTATAGATATCCCAGAAAGTGTGGAAGACTTTTGCCAATGGGCTGCTTGAAAACTTGGAGATCCAAGTCCTGGTCCTTCCGTGACAGGAACCAACCGGAGCTACACCATTTCACCGCGTCTAAATTCCATTGCTGCGATAGAAACCATGCTTTTGTCGCTTCATTGGATGCTTTTAGTCGATTGAAGCGTACACTTTGCCTTGCTGGTTGACGGCAGGAACGAAGAAAAGCCCTCAGGACCTGCCTTCCGGGTGGTAAAAGCTGGAACTGCTGCAGATGTTGCAGAAATCTGCGCGGCACCCTCCATGGCATCTCGCACCATGCAGTGGGCAGGCGGTGAAACTGCAAAGGCCGAAATGCCGCGAAATGAGGTAGTGAGGCAACCAGGTCTTCAAACCTGGTGGCTGAGATTTTGAAAGCCGCAAAATACATCAAAATACAAACAGGAAAAGGTAGCAATATAATAATCAAGTAATATCACATATATATATATATGTATATTGTTATGATTGTTATTATTATTATTGTTATTATTATTACTATTATTATTATCATTATTATTATTGTTGTTATTATTATTGTTATTATTATGATTATTATTATATACCTTGAATTGAATATACCTTGAAAACTTAGTCGTGTGAAAAAATAGGGAACTGACGAAAGTTGCGCAATTTTAGCACAACTGTTGAAAAGTCGCCTGTTTTGAGTTTCTGAAAATTGCAATTTCTTCAGTTTCAGTTCTCAAGGGTGTATGTAGGTCCAGAAAGAAATACAACGTAATCGTATGGCAACTTTTACACACACACTCAAACTTTGGTCAAAAAGGCACACATATGCCAGCGTGGTGAAAATTATGATTGCAAACGCAAACAAACATTGTAGCCAAACACAGTCAATGGCACAAATGCACGCCCAACATCGCAAGTAAATGCATATTGGCGGCTGCTGCCTGTTCTGATTATGATACCCTCCTGGTGCAAATGGGCCTTTATATTTAAATATATCATATCCATTCATATCCATTCATATTGCAAGGTTCTGGGATCCTGACCCGCCAGCATAAGACCAGCAGCATCTCGCAATGGTCCTAGCAAGTGACGCAGCGTATGCAACTGCAAGTCTGCTTTCCGAGCAGGAGTTTTCATGCCAAAAGGCTGAGACGCGACAGGAGTTTTCATGCCAGCCGTGCCAGTCGTGCCAGTGTCCTCCTCCTTCTGAAGAAACATGGCCTCCAAGAACTCACGTCGCCAAGCATGGATTTGCGCCTGAAGCACGGCTTCTCTGGCAACGTCATCAACGTCCCAGGATGTCCCAGGATTACCAATTTGTCTGTACAACTCAGCCCTGAACGTTGCCAGCGTGTAGAACTTTCTCGACAAGTTGCTCACGCAGCAACCTTGCCCATGCCCGTATGCAGGCAGTCAAAATCCTCCTTCACGCCAAAAAGTATGCAGCATGCCAACCAGGCAACGAAGCAAATGGGTTCAGGCTCAAATTTTGCTCTGTACAAATGCAGGAGTGTGCTCACCGCCTTACTTTTCACTATCTGTTCCTGCTCCAGTCTCAGGGAAGGCTTGAGTCCTCCTTGAAGTGTCTGATGTGAGCTGCACCAAAGCAGACTCTGCCCGAGTTTGCTGGGCTGAAGTTTCGCGCATCTGTGCCTGTTGGTTCTCTTCGAAATGCAGTAATTACATCTACAGACTTAAAAATGACGAAAATGGACGGTGGGACTGGTGCAGAGGGGTGAAACCCAGCAAGGAATGTCACAATGGTATCCAGAATCTAAATGCATTTTCATACAGGCTTCATCAGGCTTGAACAAAAAGTCAATCATCTAGCTTGTCTCTGAAAGGAGAATTCTTGTCTCAGCAGAGGAAATCCTGGGGCAATGCTCTGAATGTCCCTTTCTACTAGTAGGCTGTTGATTCTGTAGATACAACATGATACAACCAAACCTCGAAGAAGTGCGTGGACTTCATCGCTTCCAAAGCTGCGAGCCACATATTGAAGGCCTGGGGCTCCAAGACTCCCAGGTTGCCGATGGGATGAGGATGGAAGAAGCTGAGCTTGCGACAAGGTGTAACACCTGGTTGCCTTGCCGCAAGTGTTGAACCTAAGGCAGCCGCAGGCAGCTGCAATCTTTAAAGCAATCCAGGTCTGAACATGCACACAACAGACTCCAGCTGTTCTTCTGTTGTTCTATATCTGGTTGTTTCGATATGTTTCGATGCTCTTTCTTTGTCGTCTACACCCCAATAAAGATCTTGAACAAGTCTGGGCTTCAATGTTCAAACAGCGTGCCGCGCTGCTGGATTGGGAAGTTAAAGAAATTGACCGAAACGGTTGGGAGAACCAACTTTTGAAATCGGAAACCAAAACTCCCACTGGAAAAACAGTTGCTGTCGCAAATGGCTGGGCAAGGAGATTTGTAAAAAAAAACAGACTGTTTTGCAAGCGTGTGTGCGTCTCGTTCTTTCCTTGGTTTGAAGATGTTTGAAGAATGCTAGAAGGATGTTGGCAGATCTTGATCTCATCTGGTAGGCCCCAACCTCCAGTGCAGTGTGGGTCGCACCTGCAAAGTGGCACTGCCCATGCACCCCAAGTCTGCACGAAGCCTTGTGGTCAATGAAGCCCTGGTCCCGAGATTTGTGCTATCAGAGGTAAGGTGAAGAACTATGTGGTGTTTGCAGAGTCAGATTTCGAAGTAAGCGAGAAAATTGCGAAAACCTTCAGTTTGAACGCGGCTCTGTCTAACATGTCTAACATGTCTGACGCTGCTGTTTGCGTCACTGGTCGACCTTTGGTGTCGTCAACCTGGGGATTCCAACTTTTCACGTCGGAAGATCTTTGCCGTGCGCTAGCACTAAGGAAGGCAGCCTCCAGACTCAAGAAGGCAGCTAGCACAGTGTTTCAGTATGTTTCAGTGTTTCAAGGGTTCCGAAACTTGACATCAAGACGGTCAAGGCATCACGAAGCAACAATATCCAGTGCTCAGCTGCCCCAGACACCTTCCTCCACAAAAGAAAAGGCGCGGAAGCTTTCCGGACCTGCCGTGCAGTGCAGTGCGTCGGGCAGGTGGCAGTGGATGGTAACAAATCAAAGGTTGGAGGCCTTGAAGAACCTCTCTGCCACCCGTGTGAGTTGGACCTGGCTAGGCCCACAAAATCTGATCAAATGAGATAGAAGAATCGAGCTAAAGGGGGGAGTGTTTGGTCTTGTCAGCAAAGTTGGGCAGCGGATGGAATGTTACTTTTAAAGTGTAAAGAGAATCGAACAATGAAAGCAAATTTGGCATGACTTCAAAACAATGCAATGCATGACATGTAAGAAAACTCAAAGCCTGGTGACACTCAAGCGTCGCACACTTGTCCTGCCCGGCAGACAGTCACTCATCTGGAAATGTTCAAATGTCTGTGGAGCATCCAGCCTCGCGTTCCATGAATTGTCTTATGAGTTTCGTGGGAATGTCCTAAGTTCTTGATGACACTCAGTGGCCCAGTTCAAAAGCGAAAAAAAACATGGCCATTGAGTCGACCAGTCTGACCATGTCTGACCCGGCCTCGGCCAATCGTGCCCGGCCCAGGAGTTCATCGGCTTTGCTCTGCAACTCCTCAGGGGAAATCGTCTCGGATTCTGTGACTCACAAGATGAGCATCCCACCATATCCCACCTAGTGACTACAACAAGGCTTTATCTGTGATGTATAACATTATATATATAATTATATATATATATGTTAGTGTATTGTATATAAATAATATATCTATTATATTAATTATATAACCCTTATGACATGTTGATACATTTTGCAACATGAGTATGGGTCAAAACTTTGGTACCCTGCCAACCCCAGCTGGTAAATGGATGACCTGTGCAGCAGTGCAGTGCCGCAGCTGAAGTGCCGCAACTTCCGCAGCATGCTTTGTCGCCCTCGGACGTTGGAAGACTTCAAAAAATCCCCAGCAGTTGGTGTAACCAGATGGTGCAACCAGGTGGTGTAACTGGTGCATTACAAACTGACATCAACCCACCATACGAGTACTAACCATCAACCACTAGGGATTTTGCGGCAGATTCAACTCAGGGAATGGCATCAGCTATGAGGCATCCAGTAATGAGACGTTTGAAAAATCCCCTGGTGGCAGTGCCTTGACTGCTAGCCTTCCATAGCATGTTGCCCTAAGGTCGCTACATCGCAGCCAGGTCAGAGGAATGAGATTCTCCTAGCGACAATGCGGCATCTGCTGCAGTCAAGCACTACATCTGTAGTACTATTCGCCTTTCCATCCCTTTCCAATCTACTTCAAAAATCCGAGACCTTCACAGTTTTGGTTCCGATGCTGTTAAGTTATGTGTACTGCAATCGCCCAAGCCCATTGCCTGGCTGCTGCACATGCCCCGTCCTGCAAAATGTTTTGCACAAGGGAAGTTGGATTATCTCAACGGCCCTATTGCCTGTTCTCAAGATCAAGGCATGTCATCGCACATCTTTATGCATTTTCGTCATGTCCAAGGGCCCTTTTTCTGAGGAAATGCTGCCCCCAACACCACCTCCAGAGACATCCTTTTTCTGGTCCCACGGTCATCCCACGGTCCGGGTGTTGGAGAGCTGCACGGCTCCCATCCAATCCGACGACACCTTCACCTCAGATCGTGCGACACCGTGGAAAGAAAATGCCAACTTTAGGCCCTGTAGGAGATGCCTGTTGTATCCTGTTGTTATATGTTGTTACAGTGTATGTTGTTATCTGTTGTTCCATAATGTGCATCTGTCGCAGATTTTCCAACGCACCACCATGAGATTGAGGTCGCAACACCGCGAAAGGAACTTGAAGACGAAGTAGCACCACCCTGACCCTGGCACGGAAACTGTCCATGGATCAATGTGGCATCAGTGGAGGAAATAACTTCAACATCCTTCAACATACTGTAAGCAGAAGATAGCAGAAGTGTCAGCGACACTGTCAGCCTCAGAAAAGTTGGTCGACCATTCCAAATTACCACGACCGTGCCACGACCTGCCTCTGTTTGGGCAAATGCTTTGTTTTTACAGCGTTCAGCCTCATTTGGACTTGGGGCCAAGAATTTGGGCCAACGCAAATTTTGACTCTTGGCTCAGGAGTTCTATCATGTTCTATCCTCTTAGATCGGAACCCAAGATGTTGATGGGGTACAGTACAGTAACCAACCAGAACGGAGCCATTGTTACAGCAGATATTTCATGCAGAACTGAGTGTTCCACATGCAACTCGGCATGGAGTTGGGCCACCTGCGCGCAGTTGGAACCATTGGAATGACAACTGGATGGCTCTTGTTGATGCTGCTTTACTTTCCATAATTAGCACAGATTCGTACTACATTACTACATGTTGGGACCTGTTGAGAATTGTTGGGATATGTTGGGATATTTTTTCTATTTCCCCTCCAAGTGCCCATGCCTCCAAACGCAGTTCAGTGTTTTCACGCTGCCGCGCTGCCGCTTCTTCCTGCCAGGATTGCACCTGAGCTGAGTCGACTTTGGCAGATGTTGGTAGATATTTGCAAAAAATGTTGGCAGATGTTGGTAGATGTTGGTAGATGTTGGTATATAGATGTCGATTCGAAGCATTTCGAAGCTCGGAGTCTATCCGAATGATGGAAATCAAAGACAAGTGATGCAACTTTCACACACCGCATCTCAGGGTTGATAATCCTAACCGTTTGGTCCTACCTCCCAGCGAAGCTGTCGGTTTTCGCGCCACAGGGAGTCCTTTCGAAGGCAACCACTCCATGGCCATGACTAAGGTGTCAATCAAAGAGGAAGATCCGTAGCATGGCACTGGTCACCACTGGTCAAGCCACATGTGGTCCTGATGATGTCCATGCCCCAGCTCATGGCTGATGGTTTGTGGCACCTGCACAGTAGGCAAGGGGAGTTGTGCAGTGCCTACAACTCAACGGCATGGTGCGGCATGGCTTTGCTCTCTTCAAAAACTGCTTCGGAAAGTAAGAACATTCATAGAAATTCACTCCAAGATTCACCAGGTCCTTACCAGTTACCAGTCGGTCCGAACCGTGTTTAAACAATAAACATCAGTGAACTCCAGCCTTGTCCTCCCGCGGTGCAGCTGACCATCCCAGCTTCAGGGCTTGGAATGATTCTGGCGCACTTCGTTTCAAATGGAGCGGCTCATAACAGGACCACGCTATATTTCTATAATTGTCTATACAACACATTGCAATACAATTTTGAACTATATATTATATATATAATTATATATACCTGCTTTACCGATCTACACCAGCTTTTTCAGTTCTGATACAGTAAGATCTGATAAGATCTGAGAAGATCTGATGACAAAGAAGGTACAGTCCGAAGCCTTTGGCTGCTTCCGGGTGAGGCCAAGAAGCCTGTGCCAGACTCCCGATGAAATCTGCCAAACAGCTTGAGCTTTGACCGGGCAGTTCCAGGCTGGAGTGGAAATATCATGAAATATCACAAGCATCTGCAGACGTACAAGACTGACCCTGCCCGGCAAACATGGGAAGTGCGCCTCAAAAGCGCGATCTATGAATCTATGTGCGTGGGAGTTCAGTCTGGTGCAAATACTACAATCTGCCGAAGCTGGATTTGCATGGATTTGCTATAAAACAGCACTGCGCCAAGCCTGCTTCACAAGAGGCCTCAGCAGTTGGCATTCATGCTCTGCCAGAGCACAGCTGTGAAACATTGTGAAACCGTCATTGAGACAGGCTGAGTGTGCGGCTCCTCAAACGACTTCATTGCTGAGATCAATGATGCCGGGAGTTGAAAGCAGAATTAGAATGTTCAGCTGAGCAGAATGTTCTTCAGCTGGGAATTGCTTGGAACAGTCGCATAGTCACGGAAAGTTTCCATGTTTTGTTTTGATGCTTCATAGTCTGCATTTCCGATTGTGCGCTGGGAATGGCGGCTTGGGCCATTCGAAAGACGTTCGCGGTTAGCCGGTTGGCACCAAGCACGGAAATCAACTGCTCCCTCCAAAACTTGACATGACAATCAAACTTGCAGTGTGAAATCTTGAATCCTGTTGGATGACAATCCCATAAACAACATTGCACACTTGACATTTCACTCTATGAGATGGAAACGGAGGCTGTCCTTGCATATTTTTGTTTGGTAAGGATGTGGTGTGGCATGACCTAACACCATGTTGTGTTCATTTCAGGAACTTGTCATGACTTCAAGCTGTGAGGGATTCAGGGGGTCCGATTCCAAAAACATCCAAGGCCATACGCATCCATAGTGATGCATATTCCATGTGCAGGAAGTGATCAGCCACTTCCATCAACTTTCTGCAGCCCTCTTACCCAGAGGCCTACCACCCAGCCACCACCGCCACCGTCGGTGGGGTTGACAGGAAAAGGACCTCATGCACAACTGCTCGTCTTTAAAAACTCATGTGTTTTGCATAAACGTGTGGGGTATCTCCAGACAGGTCCGCTATGTTGCCACATTGTTTCCTATCGAAAGTTGATCCACTACAGTGCTGCCTCGTCAAGAATCAATGGACACCTCCGTGAAACATGGTCCAAGGTGTTCTCTTCTTTGGCAGTATCATGCCAACTTCCGGTTCAAAAGGTTCAATGCGAACCCCCTTCCCTCACATGTTTCTAACATTTCCCAACTGGGGTTGGAGACTCCTCCCAACTCCAACTCAAACAACTCCACACTTCGGATAGCTTGGGCCAACTTGGGTCTCCAACAATTCCGTCCTGATGGACCACCACACACCCAGGGAACCTGAGGGAGTTGCTCCTGGCAAAATGTGGATGGAAATCACCGAGAAAATGCCGGCTGATTATGTTACATTATGTTACAGTATGTTACAATATGTTACAATGTTTACTAGGGTTGATTATCATGTCAAATCATGTTCCATGAAAATAGCCATTTGAGATCATTTGTAGGTACGCTATACCCCAAATTTTGGACAACCCCACTTGAAAGTTGCAGCCTTTGCATCACAATACCGGAGGTCCTTCAGATCTTTAAAGTGGGCTGGAGGCTTCATGGCGAAGTTCGTCAGAGCTGACTTGTTGGCAACCTGCAGCGTCTTGCAGACACACATTTTGCATCGTTTCCTCAATTCATCCAATCTATTCCGATCTTATTGAAAACAGCCTTCTTTGACGAATGTCAAACAATAGTATCAATGATTGGATGAACAAAAATAACAAAAAATAACAAAAATATTTCTGGAGTCCAAACCTTTCCAGATCTTCATCAAAAGCTGTGGACATGCACCTTCATCTTCAGGTCCTCGACTTCTCGCTGAATAAAGACGGCTGCCTCTGGACACATACCGCGGCCAAACGCACAACGCAACAGCGCCATGATGCGCCATGCCCAACGCCTTGTCGGTATCATGGAATTGCAGAATCATCTGGTAACCTTCTTCAGACAGTGCAGTGGTTGCTGGATCCTCAAAGAGGGCTCAGCAAATGGATCAACAATGACGCTGGGAAAAGACAAGAGGAAATAAAATGAATTAAAGAATGCATGTGGCCAGAATGGGATGCACCTGTCCTTGGTGACGATACATGCGGAATCCTCAGCGCGTGATCTCAGTGAAATGTTGCATTGCTCATTTGTAGGATTGTGGTGTCTACAAGAACCAAACAAGCCTGTATTGTATAATTAGTTGCATTCAATACAAAAATGATTCTTCTAGAATATCAAAATTGAAGAATATTGAAGATGTGGATTGCCCCGCTGCGTTCCATGTTTTTGCTTCTCGCACAAGCACGGCATCCACACGGGACGTCGGCGATTCAAGATGCTATCGCCGCACCAGCGCTCGGTAGCCGTAAAACTCGGCCCCTCTCTCACCGAAGGTCGTTCCGAAACGATCCAGGCCTTCGTAGACTTCCTTGGGCCAATCTCGCGACCAAATGGGATCCCCCACACTTGGAGGATCTCCTGGTGGGATGGCAGTGGGAAATGCAATTCGTACTTGGAGGTCGCCTGTCCCTTCACTCACCAGAACAGCCTTGGCCAATGCGTTGGGCATTGCTGGGCTTGAACGCTTTCGCAGGAAGAAGCCTTTCTTCTCGGGGTTTGACTCCAGCAACGCCAACCTCGATGGAAGGAACACCACGCCCATTTCGTAGGACCGCACACAGAGCTGTGTACCACCTTTTTGGACTTCACCCCAAGCGGATTTGCTGAGATTGTGCGAACCAATGTACAGCCAGAAAACGCCCGTAGTTTGGCCACTTTGGCCACTTTCCCCGGAAGTTTTCCCATCGAGTAGGCCAAAACGACAGAAGGTTTTCACGTGTGGCATGGCCTCGGCCCGCAGCTTGGCTCGACAATCGCAGCTTGCCCGGGCCGCGGATGGACCCCAGCGACGCCAGAGGGACTGGCAGCTGGTCACCGTGGCTTTGGAAATAAAAAGTGCCACACTTGAAACCCATCCTGCAGGGCAGATGAAAGATTGCGAGTGACAAGGAGGACTTGATGTGGAAATCGCTCAAAGTGAGGGAACTAGGGAATAAACTCACCATGTTCTGATACTGGTAGGTCCTGGTAGGTTTCATGTGAGCAAAGAGTTGGAGACCTGTCAAATACAAATGTGGCTATGGCTGATCAGAATCCTGGTACCCCAGCAGTGAACATCAAAATAGCTGATGTTTAAAGAAAGTTCGTGCCATTTCGTGCCCCAAATATATCCAAATAAGTCATCATCTGTCATAGATTTTGCTCCATAGCGGCACACTTTCTTGCCGTGCCTTCAACACTGTCCCTGATTTGCGAGACGGTGGGCGCAACCAGGTACATCGGTGGCTTGGCCTTGGTCGTTGCGGGTGCAGTTGTGGTCGCCAGGGTACTGTGAAAATCATCCAGCCATTTTTTGGGCAGGTTGCCAAAGGAGCTCGCCTGACAGATGATTCCATGCCCGCCCTGGCCCCCGCCCTCCGCTTCGATCTTCACATGGCGCGCCAGCAGCTGCTTCAGTCGCAGCTGACCCCAGTCCGACAGCTGCTGTCCAGAGTGATAGCCAGGGACGGAAGAGACGATGGCCACTGCGGCAGTGGAAAAATCATAACGGTCGAGCTCTGCCGCATCGAATCCACCACATTTTCCAAAATACTTGAAGAGCTGAAGTTTGAAGTCGTTTCCAAAATCATCTTCAGACTTGGAGGCATATGCCAAAGACTCGGGTGACTTTCCAGGGAAGTCCTGAAGGTACATTGCATTCGACTTCTCGTAAACGTCAGGAAACACATCATTGAAAGTACGGATGCAAACGCGCAAGCAGTTTTCATAGATCAGCAAAGCGATCTTGCTGTGGTGCGTCCCCCACTGGAGGGGCAGCGGTGGAGAATGTAGTTTTGTGACGAGGCCAAGATCTCTGCGTTCCTTCTCGATCTGTTTGCTAGCCTCACCACCATCGCCATAGAGAACCGTCAAACGAGGTACGCTGAGTAGAGATGGGCACTCCCGACACATCCAAGGCAAGTCGATCATAAAATTCACCAGAACCACATGGACTGCAGAAGTGTTTCCAAGTGGATGCCGTTCAAAGATATCTTGCAGGGTCAGCTCGTCACCTGTCAGTAAGGCAGCCTACCTGGAATCACGGCAGACCTTTGGGAACATTATATACTGTTGAGCAATGTTGAACCACAAAAAACACAAAAAATATGCTGGCAAAAAGCACTGATTACCACTTGCATATCTGTCACTGTGATCTTCCGAAGACTCTCGCAGCTTGTTCAGGAACAATGGTGCAACAGGAGTGGTTCCAGCTGTAGATGCACTGGAAGAGGCATCGGCATCGCATGTGCGCGCTCGTTTTGGAGCTGAGGGTGCAGCTTCCTCTTCAGATGAGTCCAATTCTAGGACTGTATACAAACTCTTTAAGAAGCTCATGGCTCAAGCCGAAAATATCTGAAGACTGCCATGCCCTCGTCAGGCAAGTTGCAGATAGTGGAGGCATGACATATCAAGAATTGCCAAGATCATCAAAGATCAAGTTGGGCAATTTGTACGACAGTCTGTGTTCGACACCAAGGACCAAGCCTGACTTCTGTATACTTTCGATGGCGCGAACATGGCCTCGTTGAAAGTTCTGGAGTGTGGGGACACGCAGTACATTCAGTATGAAGCATGTCAAATCATGTCAACTAGTCTGAAAGAACCAAATCCAGATTGCGATTCTTGTCATTTCCAACTGCGGCTGCTGGATTCCGTTCGCAAAGGCTGTGGGGTTCTGAGACAGTCTGAGACTACAGCTGCCCCACCAAAGTTGCAGTGTTCCAGCGGAGAGCTGTGGTCCGTCTGGTGACCGAGTCCACGAACAAAAGTGATGACACATGTGACACATGTGACACAAGCTCTTGGGATCGGATTTTGGGTCTGCCTCGACCGCGAAATACAAGCTAAACACCTTAACGCTGATGTCACAGGTGGTTTGATCCCTGTGTGCTTGAGAATCCCATTCTAGCAAGCCTTCATCTAAGTGTCATCCAAGGGTGATCCCCCTGCCAAACGTTTTGGCGACAACATCTGTTTCAGAGAGAAATTGGACTATGCGTGTGGTTTTGCCAATGTTTTACGCTGAATCTGAGTGCGTCACATAGTCGGCATGTGCCCACACGTCCTGTCTTCAGCAATGTCACAACATCACTGCGCACTGCTCTGCACAGTGCGCCTCGCTGCAAAAGCTGGGCAGGTCGCTGCAGTTGAAGGAGTGAAAGTTCCCACAAGTCCAGCCGATGGCCTGCAACTGAAGATCATGAAATGTCAGTGCCATAGTATTATATATATATACACATATATCCGCCGACCCCGGCAGACGCAAGGGGGAGTGCGCCAGGGAATAAGACATTCGACCCTTGTTTCGGACTACTACCACTATAGGGTAGAAATGCATATAGCCAGTATAGCCAGTAGCAG